>CENJ01011269.1_pt1 | contig 148833 bp, 133 predicted proteins | sample 356161 | NCBI WGS metagenome assembly CENJ01 (sample SAMEA2619531, study PRJEB7988) | marine metagenome | biome: marine biome (ENVO:00000447); feature: surface water layer (ENVO:00002042); material: "saline water (ENVO:00002010), including plankton (ENVO:xxxxxxxx)" | depth 5 m
GTGGCCGTACTGTTGGTTCAGGCGTTGTGTCTAAAGTTATCGAATAGTCCTAACCGACTACCGAACACGAAAAGCCCGCTCTCACGAGCGGGCTTTTTTGTGTCTGGCTATATGCCTGATCGCGCGAACCGATTATGACGATTGGACATAGATTCAGGGAGCCGGCGAGAGCCATATGTCAGCATTTACGCCAGTTGCGAGAGCCATCCAGTTCATCAAGGACAATAAAGCCCGTATGTTCTGGCTCTGGATTGCCTATCAGGCAATCAAAGGGACAATCACGCTGACCTTGATATGGATTCCTCTCTTCCTGCTGTGGAAACGCGGGGCTGGAGCTGATGTCTCTCTGAAGGACTGGGCGCCTTATATCGCGGCGATGATCCTGTTTCCTCTCAGTCATGTTCTCATGGCTATCAAACCAGTGAGTTCCCGGTTGAAAGCACTGCTTGGCAATAGCGGCTTCAGGATTGCGTTCTCCGCCGTATCTCTCTTGATGCTCGGGTGGCTCGTCTGGGAATCTGTGAGAGCACCCGTCGTGCCTTTATGGGCAAGCGAGCCGTGGCAGCACGGCCTTGCGCTCATACTGATCATAATTGGCATTATTCTATTTGTGTTTGGTGTTGGTGTTGCCAATCCGTTTTCCGTTTTCGGTTCAGGCGCCGCATATCAGGCTGAGGAGCCAGGCATTCTGCGTCTGACGCGTCATCCGGCTCTCTTCGGGCTCGCGTTCTGGGGGGCAGGTCACACGCTGGCGAATGGCAGTTTTGCACTCATGCTCTTCTTTCTGGTGCAGACAGCTTTTGCGCTGCTCGGTGCTGTGTCCATGGACCGGCGCCATAAGAAGGCCATTGGCGAACAGACCTGGAGCCTGATGGCAGAAAAGACATCCTTCTGGCCTAATCCGCTCACTATAGTTCGCCGCGTGGATAACCCTGTACGCGTATCAGTTCGATGGCTTCTCAGCGTGGCGCTTATTGCGGGTTTGATCGCGCTCCATCCAGTTCTGTTCGGAGTATATCCGCTTGCACTGGCGACGTCCGGATGACGCGAAACCCGATTATCCGGCTTTTCTGGCTCTGCGCGGGCCTGTTCGTTACGGGACTTGCTTTCGTCGGTGTGTTTCTTCCGCTTGTACCAACCACGCCGTTTCTGTTGCTGGCCGCTTTTTGCTTTGCCCGGTCATCTGAACGACTTAACCGCTGGCTTCACGAACATAAATGGTTCGGACCGCTTCTGACCAATTGGAGCCAGCACGGAGCCATTGGCAGAAGAGCAAAGTACACGGCGGGCGTTTGCCTCGTTGCAGCGCCGTTTCTCTCATACTTTCTGGGGGCGCCGCTCTGGACGCTTGCGATCCAGATCCCGATCCTTATCGGATCGGGAACTTTCATTTTTACGCGGCCTGACGGGCCGCCACCGGTACCGCCTCAGCCTGAAACTAAAGACTGATCATGTCTTTCTTGAAGTGGCGTCGGGCAAGCACATAGTGGATGCCCGCCCACGCATAGGCACATGAGAACGCAATCATAGACCATTGCAGCCCGTCAGCATTGGCCGATCCACACAAGGCTGCCTGCGCGTCTGTGAGGCTGCTCAGTTCACGGCAAGCGTCCAGAGTGACTTCATCAGGAGAGCCCTTCAGGAACTGTGCATTCAGGAAGGTCGACAGACCACCGATCAGCGGAGGCCCGAGACCGTAGCCCAGCAAGTTCATCGAGAAGAGCGATAGCGCCACTGACGTCGCCCGTGAGCGACTATCCACGACGCCGCCAGCAATGGCGTACATTGGCCCCAGATAGAAATAATGCAGACACGCGGCAGCCATGAGTGGTGGCACGGCAATCCAGATATTATTTGTCAGGAACCCAATGACGTAGAGTGGCGTGGACGCGATCAGCGCGATCCCCGGGATCCATGTCAGTGCGGTCGGGTGACGTTCTCTGAGCTTGTCAGCAAGATACCCTGAGGCAAATACGCCGATCGCGGCCATACCGCCAAGGATAATCCCGAAGAGGAGAGACGCATCCTGTTGGCTAAGGTCGTGCGTGCGCCGGAAGAACGAAACGGTGAACTGATTGAGCGCATAGTTTGCAAAAACCGTCACCGTCGCGCCCAGTACAATATGCACATATGTTGGCTTTCCGAGGAGCAATTTAAGCGTCGAGATGAAGCTCACATGCTCCGTTGTTTTCGCGAGCGTCGGGTCGGTGTAGCCGCGCGGCGGCTCTTTCACTGTCAGCTTTACGAGCAGAGCAACAAGAATACCCGGCAGGCCCACAACGATAAACGCCAGTCGCCAGCCTTCCACGTTCTCCCAATCAAAGCCGGAAGCGATAAAGCCGAGGCCGATCGAGTTCAGAAAGCTGCCAAAGGCAGGACCGGTAAGCTGTTCTGCAATCGTGCCGCCAAAGATGGCCGCCAGCATAGTGCCGATCGGAACGCCGAGGGCGTATACAGAGGCAGCAGTGCTTCTCGATTTCGGGCTGTAATAGTCTGACATGAGGCTCTGCGATGGCGGCGTGCAGCCAGCCTCGCCAATACTAACCCCGACGCGGAACAGGAAGAGCATCAGGAACGATCCTGCCACACCGCAGAGCGCGGTCATCAGGCTCCAGAATGCAACAGAGAGCGCAATGATCCAGACCCGGTTAAACCGCTCAGCGAGCCGCGCAATCGGAATGCCCAGAAAGGTATACATGAAGGCAAAGGCCGGACCGCCGAGCAGGCCCATTTGCCAGTCTTCCACCTCAAACGCGAGCTTGATAGGCTCGGTCAGGATGTTGATGATGGAGCGGTCGATGAAATTGAAAATGTAGACCAGCAAAAGTGATCCGAGCACGTAAGACCGATAGGTCTTCGTGCCAAACCCATCACTAGGGTTTGCTTGCGTTGCGGACATTGCCTCCTCCCGAATATGACTGGAGGGCGGAATTCGCCCTCCAGTTCTTCTTTTATTTTTAAGGCGTTCGCAGATTATGCTGCTGTCGTGCTGCTCCAGCGGTCCTTGTTGAAGGTTTTACCCGCCATGAAGAAGCAGAATGCAGCGATCGAAAAGAGCGTCGCTACCACCGCCATGGAGAGCTTCAGGCCATCACTATAAGCTGCGCAATAAGCAGCGCCGTCTGCATCGAGGATATCGCCAGCGCCGGCACAGATTGCAGGGCTGAACTCGGCAATGCGCTCTGTCAGGCCGGCTGCCGCGATTTGTGATGCCATCAACTGGTCTGATAGCACGCCGACAAATACAGGACCGATGCCGTTACCAATCAGAGATACAAGCAGAAGCAGGATCGCGACTGATGTGGCACGTGAGCGTGGTGACGCAATCGCCGTCGCAATCGAGTACTGAGAGCCAAGATAGGAGTAGTGCAGGATCGCTGCGCCAATCCACAGCATGAACGCAACTTCAATGCTTGGAGCAAAGTAGAATGCGGCAACATAGAGCGGGATAGCGAGGCTGAGGTTTACAGCCGGAAGCCATGCAACAACCGAGTGATACTTACTTTCCAGTTTCTCTGAAATGAAGCCACCAAGGAATGTGCCGGCAGCGGCAGCTAGAGACAGTGGCGCACCGTATTTCAGAGCCGCCTCAGAGGCGCTGATGTCGTATACACGCTGGAGGAATGGAGCCTGGAAGCCCTGAATGCCATAACCTACGAAGGCGACGAATGCAGCGCCCATGGCGCCCCACCAGAATGTCGGCTTCTTAGAGATTTCTTTGAAGCCTTCCATAAGGCCGGTTTTCGCGTTGGTGTGGGAGCCTGGGACTTCGGAGTAGCCACGTGGCGGCTCTTTGACCGTGAGCCAGAGGATCAGGCCGATAATAACGCCCGGTGCGCCTACAATGACGAACGCGATGCGCCATCCGGAAATCTGTGACCAGTCGAGGAACGAGAACAGCCCGCCAATACCAATGGAATCAAGCCATGAACCGAACTCAGGGCCTGTGATGCCGAGGATCATGCCACCGAACACCTGCGCGAGAACCGCGCCGAGTGTGACGCCCATCGAATAGATGCCGATCGCGTTCGCGCGGTTTTTGACAGGGTAATAATCTGTGATGATCGAGTTTGCCGGAGGAGTGCCGCCTGCTTCACCGATAGCAACACCGATACGGAAAATAATGAGCCAGATGAAGCTCGATGCGAAACCGCAGAACGCCGTCATCAAAGACCAGACGACCACACAGATGGTTATGACCATCACGCGGTTGGCGCGGTCCGCCCACATGGCTAGCGGGATGCCCATCAATGCGTAGAAAATCGCAAATGGAGGGCCGTAGAGGAAGCCGAACTGGCCGTCAGACAGGTTCAGTTCGTTCATCAGGGGTTGGGCGACAACCGTGATGAGTGTTCTGTCAATAAAGTTCAGAGTGTAGATGAATGTCAGCGCCAGCAGAACATAGGTTCTATAAGGCCGTGACCCGTATCCGGAGATATGGCCTGCGCTCGGCGCAGCCGTTGAATCACTCATTAATTGTCCTCCCCGACAACTTCGGTGTTGTTTAGTATATTCATGTGCAGCGTGGACGTTACTCTCAAATCTTCCACACGCAAGCCATTTCGCCTGAAAGGCGGCAGCTATTGTGTCAGATCAGACCTGCAGCACGCATGCTGGTAACGCCTTGTCGTCCAACAACAAGATGATCGTGCACCTGTACTTCCAGAGAGTCCAGAACATCTATGATTTCTCTCGTTATACTAATATCCGCGCGAGATGGTGTCGGATCTCCACTTGGATGATTATGGACGAGAATAATAGAACTTGAGGAAAGCTCGAGAACCCGCTTGGCAATTTCCCGTGGGTAAACCGGCGCGTGATCGACCGTGCCACGGCCGAGTTCTTCGTCACTGATCAGACAGTTTTTCCGATCAAGAAACAGAACCCGGAACGATTCGATCTCATCGTGCTGGAGGCGAACACGAACATAGTCCTGCACCTTCTGCCATGAAGAGAGCACTTCCCGCCCGTTCAGCTCCTGCGCCGTAGCTCGTAAGTGAAGGTGATGAACCGTCTTCAGATAGATAGACAGCGTTTCGCCTATCCCATCGACTGACTGAAGTGCTTTCGGGGATGCAGCGAATACCGCTGAAAGTGAGCCGAAGCGCGCGAGCAGGCGCTTGGCGATGGGTTTTACATCTTTTCGGGGAATGAAGCCGCATAGAAGCAGCTCCAACATTTCATAGTCAGCCAGCCCTGCGCCGTCTGTTTCAACAAACTTCTGGCGCAGGCGGTCTCTATGACCGTGATAGTGCGGAACGTCTTTTTCCGGCTTCTGCGATGAATTCTGTTCAGGAAACAGGGGAGGGCCAGGCGCATCCTTCATCGTAGAACTCTGATCAGGCTTTACGCCGAGTGAGGCGTATGAAGACCAGCTGGGGACGTGGTGAAGATTTCATATCCGTCTTCCGTCACCGCAATGGAATGTTCAAACTGGGCGGATAGCGACTTGTCCCGTGTGACAGCCGTCCAGCCGTCATTCAGGATGTAAGTGTCTTTCTTGCCGAGGTTCAGCATCGGTTCGATTGTGAAGAACATGCCAGGGCGCAATTCTGCGCCTGTTCCAGCGCGTGCAGAGTGAACCACATTCGGTTCATCATGGAAGACCTGACCGAGGCCGTGGCCGCAGAAGTCTTCAACAACAGAAAGGCGGTTCTTGTGAGCGAGTTCGGTGATTGCTGCGCCGATATCGCCAACGCGTGCACCCGGCTTCACAGCCTCAATACCTGCCATCATGGCTTGATAGGTAAGGTCCATCAGACGGCTTGCGCGGCGTTTGACCTCGCCAACGCCATACATGCGGGACGTGTCACCGTGCCAGCTGTCGACGACGACAGTCACGTCAATATTGGCAATGTCGCCTTCCTTCAGCACGCGGTCGCCCGGGATGCCGTGGCAAACCACATGGTTGTGAGAAATACAGGATGCGTGACGATACCCGCGATAGCCAATGGTCGCAGAAGCCGCGCCACTATCGAGAACAAACTCGCGGATCAGATCATCGAGGTGACCCGTCGTGACACCCGGCTTGACTTCAGGAACCAGCATATCGAGACATGAAGCGGCGACGCGACCTGCTTTACGCATGCCTTCAAAGTCTTCCGGCGTATGAATCCGGATTCCGTCTACGCGTTTTACGAGGTCAGCTTCGATTTCCAACATGGGCTCCTTGTTAACTATGCGGGCGCTTTATATCACAGTATCTCTGATTGTGCGTCGTTATCCGCCAAACTTAATACGTGTCTATGCACTGAAAGTAAAAGCCGGATAGAGTGTCACTACACATATGGGACGAAACCATCATGACTCAACGAAAGACTGCGGCTGTTCTGCTCATTGGTGATGAATTGCTGTCCGGTCGGACGCGCGACATCAACCTTCAGAACATTGCCGGTTTCCTCGCGCCAATTGGCATTCAGGTCGCTGAAGCGCGGATTGTGTCAGATGACGAGAGCGCGATCGTTGCCGCTGTGAACGCGTTACGTGAGGCATACGACTATGTGTTCACGACAGGCGGTATTGGCCCAACCCATGACGACATCACTGCCGACTGCGTTGCTAAGGCGTTTGGTGACCCGATTGATGTGCGTGTTGACGCATTGGCGATTATTCGCGAGCGATATGAGCAGACGGGCGTTGAACTGACTGAGGCGCGCATGCGCATGGCGCGTATTCCTGATAGTGCGTCTCTCATCAAAAATCCGGTGTCCGGTGCGCCCGGTTTCCAGCTTGGCAATGTGTTCGTCATGGCTGGCGTGCCGTCTATCGCGCGCGCCATGCTTGAAGATGTCGGGCCGCGCCTTGAGGGCGGTGAGGTGATCAAGTCAGCCAATCTGCGGGCTAAAGGCATGCGTGAGGGCGATGTCGCAGCCTATCTGAGCAAAGTCGCAGAGGACCATCCGGATACATCTATCGGATCTTACCCATGGTATGGCGGCCCCAAGGACAGTGGCGTGAACATTGTCGTCCGGTCTGCTGACGAGACCGCGCTGGATGCTGCAATGCAAGCCGTAGCGAAAATGATCACAGATGCCGGCTTTGAGCCGGTTGAAGGCGATTAGAATAGGTCGCTACACTTGACCTGACGCGGCGCTACGCTCATTGACGCTGCAAAGCACAATATAAATTCTGTCGAGGGGAGACTGCATGTCTGAAAACGTCATTCTTGTTGAGAAGAAAGGCGCGGTTGCGCTCGTTACGCTGAACCGTCCTGAAGCGCGTAACGCACTCAGCCGCGCGCTGCGTGAAGCGATCTGCGAAACATTCGATACGCTGGCTGAAGACGACAGCATTCGCGCTGTTGTTCTGACTGGTTCCGGCGATAAGGCGTTCACTGCGGGCGTTGACCTTAAAGAAGCCGGTCAGACCGGTTTTGCGCTGGGCGCTGATGGCGGCAACATTGATATGGCGAAATCACTCGGCAACTATCCGTGGCCGATCATTGGCGCGATTAACGGCTATGCCATCACGGGCGGTTTCGAGCTGGCGCTGATGTGTGACGTGCTGCTTGCGTCTACCAACGCACGTTTTGCTGACACGCATGCGCATGTCGGTATCGTACCAGGCTGGGGGCTTTCCCAAAAGCTTTGCCGTCTGATCGGTACGTCCCGTGCGAAAGAGCTCTCTTTCACAGGTAACTTCCTTGATGCTGAGACAGCAGAACGCTGGGGCCTTGTAAACCGCGTTTATCAGCCGGAAGAACTGGTGCCTGCAGCCCTGCAAATGGCTGAAGACATGACAAAGACGCAGCCTGTGCTGCTGAAAAAATACAAGGCGCTCATTGATGACGGCTTCGCTATGCCGTTCGGAGACGCGCTGAAGGAGGAAATTCGCCGGTCCGCTGAGCACGCGGAAAGCGTGTCAGCAGAGAGCGTTGAGGAAGCGCGTAAAGCCGTCACAGAACGCGGCCGGACCCTGAACAAATAAATCGAGGACGATGAGATGAGAGACGTTGTAATTTGTGAGCCGCTTCGCACGCCGGTTGGCGCGTTTGCTGGCGGGTTCAAGAATGTAGCTCCGGAAAAGCTTGCGACTGCTGTCGTGAAGCAAATCATGGAAACAACAAAGCTTCCGGGCGAGCTGGTCGAAGATGTGCTCTTCGCAAACTGCTATCCGACAATGGACGCACCAGCTTTCGGTCGCGTTGTCTCCCTGAATGCTGGTCTGCCCGTCACAGCGTGCGGCTATCAGATCGACCGTCGTTGTGGTTCGGGTCTTCAGGCTGTGATCAACGGTGTGATGCAGGTTGCGTCCGGTGGTATGGATTGCGTGATCGCAGGCGGTGCTGAGTCTATGTCTCGCGCGCCTTTCTATAGCGTCGATATGCGCTGGGGCGCTGGCGCACCAGGCGTAATGATGCATGACGGTCTGACACGTGGCCGTATCACAGCTGGCGGTGACAACTATCCTGTCGAAGGCGGTATGATCGAAACTGCCGAGAACCTTCGCAAGGAATACAATGTGTCCCGTGAAGCGCAGGACGAGCTCGCAGTTCGTTCGCACAAGCGTGCGGCGGCAGCTGAAGCTGAAGGCAAGTTCGCGCAAGAGATTGTTCCGATCACTGTGCCAAACCGTAAGGGTGACATCGTCGTCGACAAGGATGAGCACATTCGTCACGACTCAAACCTTGAGTCTCTGGCGAAGCTCCGTGCGATCCGCTCAAAAATTGACCCTGAGGCCACGGTTACGGCTGGTAACGCCTCTGGCCAGAATGATGGCGCAGCGGCGTGTCTCATCATGACGCGCGAAATGGCTGAAAAATACGGCGTCAAACCAATGGCTCGCATGAAGTCATGGGGCCTTGCGGGTGTTGGTCCGGCTGTCATGGGTATTGGCCCTGTTAAGTCCAGCCTTGGCGCGCTTGAGCGTGCGGGGCTGACGCTTGCTGACATGGACCTGATCGAGCTCAACGAAGCGTTCGCGGCTCAGGTTCTTGGCTGCACGACAGCGCTTGGCCTCGAAGGCGATGACTTCGACCGCATCAACGTGAACGGCTCCGGTATTTCTCTCGGTCACCCGGTTGGCGCGACAGGCGTTCGTATCCTCACGACGCTCCTGCGTGAGATGGATCGCCGCGAAGCGAAGTATGGCCTTGAAACCATGTGTATTGGTGGTGGTCAGGGCCTCGCTGCGATTTTCGAACGCGTCGAGTAAAAATTATTCAGTGTGCAGCGCCTTTTTCAGAAAAGGGGCTGCACATTCTCTTCCGAGTCCGATAATAAGGTCGCCTGTTGCGGGCATGGCGGAATTGGTAGACGCGCCGGACTTAAAATCCGTTGACCGTTTGGTCGTGCCGGTTCAAGTCCGGCTGCCCGCACCAGTTTTCCGGAATTTTTGAAATCAAAAATTCAAAATCGATCCAGTGAATCGATTTTAGGAAAACTTTTGTCTGATTTGCCTCACGCCGCACAGCGGCTCCGGCCGGGCGAGCAAAGCCCGACGGCAGGTCTGCCGCTGTATGGTTTTGAGCTCAACATTGGTTTGTCCCTTCGCGATGGATCGCGCTCAGGGCTGTTTTCCTGAGCCTCTATCGTTTCCACGAAAGCTTTTCGTCATTTGCCTCACGCCGCACAGCGGCTCCGTCCGGGCGGGCAAAGCCCGGCGGCAGGGCTGCCGCTGTATGGATTTGAGCGTTCAGATAAAAACACGGCGTCTGAGCTTTCACCCAAACGCCGCGCTGAATACAGGCAAGGCCGCAGGCTTTGCTGATATGCCTGATTACATACGCTCGATTACGATGGCAGGTGCCATACCGCCTGCAGCGCACATTGTGACCAGGCCATAGCGACCACCGGAACGTTCCAGCTCGTCCAGAGCTGTGCCGATGAGCATTGAGCCTGTTGCGCCGATCGGGTGACCGAGTGCCATCGCGCCGCCATTGATGTTCACTTTCTCACGGTCGAGTTCGAGATCACGGATGAACTTCTCAGCGACAACGGCAAACGCCTCATTGATTTCCCAGACATCGATATCGTCTTTGGTGAGACCAGCTTTGCCGAGCACTTTCTTCGCCGCGGCAACCGGGGCGTTCAGCATGAGGGTCGGGCAGTCGCCCATATTCGCCATCGCGACGATTTTTGCGCGTGGCTTCCAGCCTTGCTTTTCGGCGTAAGACGGCGAGGCGAGAAGAACTGCGCCCGAGCCATCAACAACGCCGGACGAGTTGCCTGCATGGTGGATGTGCTGAATGTCGAGGTCCGGATACACCTTGTTGATCAGCGAGCGGTATGTGTTGCCGTCTTCGTCGACTGGAATGTCTGCCAGCATGGTGAAGGCCGGCTTGAGGCCTGCAAGGCTTTCCATGGTCGTGCTAGGGCGCGGGAATTCTTCCTTGTCGAGCGCGACGCTGCCATCCTCGTGATATACGGGCACGAGCGATTTATCGAAACGGCCTTCTTCGATGGCGCGTGCAGCGCGTTTCTGGCTCTCTACTGCGAGGGCTTCAGTGTCTTCGCGGCTGATGCCTTCCATCGTCGCAATCGCGTCTGCACAGACGCCCTGATTGGATTGTGGGCGCAGGGCGCGAAGGGCAGGGTTGTCCGCATCCAGAAGCGGAAGCTTACCCGGCTCTGCACTGGAGGCGGTGTAGCTCATCATTTCCGTGCCGCCTGCGATAACGAGGTCTTCCATGCCGGACATGATAGAGGCTGCTGCCATGTTCACAGTAGAGATGCCGGAGCCGCAGAAACGGTCGAGGGTCACGCCAGAGGCTTTGAGATCATATCCCGCGAGCAAAGCAGACATACGGCCAAGGTCCGCGCCTTGCTTGCCGCGCTGGGAAGATGTGCCCCAGATAATGTCATCGACTTCTTCAGTCTTCAGATTGTTGCGCTCGGCAAGGGCTTTGAGAACCGTCGCGCCCAGATGTTGAGGATGGAATTCGGCAAGCGCGCCTTTTCCGACCTTGCCTACGCCGCGCGGTGTCCGGCAGGCATCAATAATATAAGCTTCAGGCATCGTTTCTTCCCCGTATGGTGTTTGTCTTTACGTGCGCGGAAAGTGTTGGGGAAATTTCGCGCCTGATCAATCCGTGACGTAAAGGCAGGGCGCAAAGAAAAAGGCCCGCGGTGTGGCGGGCCTTCTCTGATTGCTTGAAACTGACCGTCAGCTCAGTTGAATTTCTCGCCTTTAGCGACCTTGTCGCGGAGAAGCTGAGAGATGGTGACTTCGTCGCCGAACTTGTCAGCATGCTTCTCAAGGCCAGCCAGAATTACGTCGAGGCCGACAGTGTCCGCCCAGAACATTGGGCCGCCTGTATAAGGAGGCCAGCCATAACCGTTCATCCAGACAACATCGATGTCTGACGCACGTTGAGCCATGCCTTCTTCGAGGATTTTCGCGCCTTCATTGACCATCGGGTAGAGCAGACGCTCGAGGATTTCCTGATCGTCGATCTGGCGTGGTGTGTTGCCAGACTTCTCGATGAAGGAATTGATGATCTCTTCGGTTTCTGCAGACGGTGTGCCGCGGCGTGCTTCGTCATAGTCGTAGAAGCCTTTACCGGTTTTCTGACCGCGACGGCCACGCTCGCAAAGCACTTCGCGAACTGTGGAAGACGAGGTTTTTTCCGGATCCCAGCCAATGTCGAGACCGGCAAGGTCAGCCATCTGGAATGGGCCCATAGGCATGCCGAATTCAGTGAGAACGCGGTCACAATCCCAAGGCTTAGCGCCTTCGAGCAGCATTTGCTGGCCCTGTTGCTGACGCTTGGCCAGCATGCGGTTGCCGATGAAGCCGTGGCATACGCCCGCAACAACAGCGACTTTGCCGATCTTCTTGGCCAGAGCCATAGAGGTCGCCAGAACCGTGTCGGATGTTTTCTCGCCGCGAACGATCTCGAGAAGTTTCATGATGTTCGCTGGGGAGAAGAAGTGGAGACCCACAACATCTTCCGGACGTGATGTGCACGCTGCGATCTCGTCGACATTCAGGTAAGACGTGTTAGATGCGAGGATTGCACCTTTCTTCACAACCTTATCGAGGTTGCCGAAGACGTCTTTCTTGATGGACATCAGCTCGAAGACAGCTTCGATCACGAGGTCGCAATCACCAAGGTCGTCCATTTTGAGCGTAGGTGTGAGAAGCGACATAGCTTTCTCGACCTGCTCTTCAGTCATGCGACCGCGCTTTGCAGAGTTCTCATAGTTCTTGCGGATGATGCCGACGCCGCGTTCCAGAGCTGCTTCTTCGCGCTCGAGGATGGTGACCGGAATACCAGCAGAGAGGAAGTTCATCGCGATGCCGCCACCCATGGTGCCAGCGCCGAGAATACCGACCTTCTTGATGTCGATCAGCGGTGTATCCTTAGGGATATCGTCGATTTTGGAGGCTGCGCGCTCAGCGAAGAATGCGTGACGCAGAGCAGCAGATTGTGTGCCAGAAACCAGCTTCATGAAGAGCTCACGCTCTTTCTGAAGGCCTTCTTCGATTGGCAGGTTCACAGCGGCTTTAACAGCTTCGATACATGCGATCGGAGCTTCGTAACCGCGGATCTTTCGACCATTCTTTTCAAGGAAGTTCGAGAAGACAGACGGGTCAGCCGCAGCTTCTTTCAGCTTCTCTGTACGCTCGCTTGTGCGTGGCAGGTCAGCAGAGCCAGCAACAGACTTAGCAAATGCGATTGCTTCGGCTTCGAGGTCAGCATCATCAACGAGCTTGTCGACAAGGCCGTTTTCAGCGCCGCGGGATGCTTTGATCGGCTTGCCTGTCACGATCATGTTCAGCGCTTCTGCAACGCCGATAACGCGTGGAAGGCGCTGTGTGCCGCCTGCGCCTGGCAGAATGCCGAGATTTACTTCCGGCAGACCGAGCTTCGCAGATTTCGCTGCAACGCGGTAGTGACAGCCAAGAGCGACTTCGAGACCGCCGCCAAGAGCTGTGCCATGGATGGCTGCAACAACAGGCTTCGTGCTGGCTTCGATTGCGCTGATCACGTCTGGCAGGGAAGGAGGAACCGGTGGCTTGCCGAATTCAGTGATGTCTGCGCCAGCAAAGAATGTGCGGCCGTCGCAGCGGATCACGACTGCCTTCACGGAGTCATCAGCCAGCGCTTCTTCGATACCAGCCTGCAGGCCAGCACGGACAGCTTGTCCGAGCGCGTTCACTGGTGGGTTGTTGGAAACGATTACCAGGACTTCTCCGTCCTTGTGAGTGGTAATGACACTCATTCGGGTTCTCCTTTGTTTCTTAAATCCGGTGGCCGTATGGCGGTCATCCGGACCTCTCCCCAAGAAAGGTTAGATAGGGTGCTATCCCCATGTAAGCGACAAATAAACCAAAAACTTGGGCTTCATGTCGAATTTATTTGCCTCAGAGCGACATGCTTTGAAGGCATAGGCGCAATTCTTTTGCGCGGCCCGTGTTTTAGGGGCTTTGAGGGGCGTCTCACATGTTTGTGTGGAAAAGCGAAAAGGGCAGAAACCCTAGCTTGACTCGTTACACAAGAAAAGAACATAACAAGAACATAATGAGCAATACGGACCTTAAATATGCAGATCGGGGAATGGTTTTCGAGCCCGGTCGTCATGCCAGCGTCAGGCTGGAGAATGGCGTCTTTGTAGCCAGAGGCAAGCTGCATGAAGTGTGTGGCAATGGTTCGCTTGGCTTTGTGGCCTGTCTGGTAGGGCTGGTCGAGGGACCGGTGATCTGGGTGGGCTATAAAGGCCAGCGTGCGACACTGAACCCTGACGGTCTGGCCGCATTCTTTGATCCCTCACGGCTGATAATGGTGCGGGGGCTGAACCGCGCAGATGTACTCTGGGCGGGTGAGCAGGCGCTACGCCATCGCGGGGCAGGGTGTGTCGTGATGGAGCTTGGTGACGGGCCTGATCTGCGTGAGAGCCGGCGTCTGCAGATTGCTGCAGAAGAAGGCGGCGCACTGGGGCTCGCAATGCTTGCGGGCCGGGCACAGACCTCGGCAGCACATATGCGCTGGCAGTGTGAGGCACAGAATAACCGGGATTATCCGGCCAGGTGGGACATAACAAAAAGCAAGGACGGTCAGCGTGGAAGCTGGCGCGTTCGATATACTAATCGGGTGAGAGGCGAAAATGCGCCGGGTCTTGTGTCTCTGGCTTCCGCATCTGCCGCTTGAGCGGCTTGTCCGTAAGGGGGATGCGCGCACAGAGGGTCCATTTGCAATTATAGCCGAGCAGAAGAGTGCATGGCGTGTCACGCACGCTAACGCGCTCGCTGTGCAGGCTGGTGTGACTGAAGGGCAGAGCCTTCCGGATGCGCGGGCGATCTGCCCTGTGCTTCTGAGCGAGCCTGCTGATCCACCGCGTGAGCAGGTGTTTCTCTATGCGCTGCGTCGCTGGGCAGATCAGTTCTCTCCATCTGTAGCGCTGCAGCCGCCCGAGGCGCTGCTTCTGGATATTGCTGGCGTCTCGCATCTTTTCGATGGCGAGCGGGCTATGGCGGAACATATTGCCGAAGCTTTGACGGATATGCAGCTTACCTCACGTATCGGGATTGCAGATACGCGGGCGGCTGCGTGGGCGCTTGCTCGTTTCGGTGACGGGACGCTGCAGATTGCACCTCAAGGTCAGGTAAAGGCTATCATCGCATCCATGCCGATAGAGGCGCTGGATTGTCCGGAAGCGAGACGTCAGGAGCTGAAGCGTACTGGCTTTAAAACAGTGGGCGATCTCTATGCGATCAGGCCTGCCGATCTTGCGCGGCGTTATGGCATTGAAGTCGTGAACGCCCTCTCTGCGCTGACAGGTTATAGACCCGATCCGGTGGAGCAGAGCGCTCTTGAACCGAGCTATGCCGCGCGCATGAGCCTGCCAGAGCCTATCGGGCTGGTGAGTGACCTTCAGGAGGTGCTCAAGCGTCTTGCCGAGCAAGTCTGCGCACGCTTGAGGGACAAAGTGATGGGCGCGCGTCAGTTCTCGCTGATCGTGCGCTGCGTCGATACCGGAGACCATGTGCTGCATGTCGGCTTTGCCAAGCCGTGCGATACGCCAGCCAGTATTGTGAGCCAGTTCACTCATCCGCTTGGAAAGCTGAAAATCCAGTTCGGTGCGGACTGGTTTCGTTTGTCTGCTGAACAGGTCGAGCCGGTGCGTAACCGCCAGATGGTTCTGGAACATGCTGACGCGGAAACAGATGCCACGGCACAGCTGATCTCGACGCTTGGAAACCGGCTTGGCTTTGACAGGATCGAGCGGTTTCTGCCGCGTAATGCGCATTTGCCGCCACGGCGGTTTTCTGTGACGGAGGCGACGCGCGGTGCGGCAGGTGCAGGGTGGATATCAGATCGCGATGAGCGCCCGGTGCTTCTGTTTCAGGAAGCAGAGCCGCTGGAGGTGGAAAAGCCCGGCAGGCCTCCGCAAAGTTTTGTCTGGAAGCGTGACACCTATCATGTGGAAGCGGCGAGTGGTCCGGAACGCTACACGCCGGAATGGTGGCAGGACCGCGATTTGCGGACGCGCGATTACTGGCGTGTGCAGACAGAAGAGGGGCCTCGTTTCTGGCTGCTGACCTATCCGGGGGCAAAGCCTGCTTCATGGTATCTGGCAGGGTGTTTCGCATGAGCTATGCAGAACTCTATGCCATCAGCAATTTCACTTTCCTGACAGGAGCATCACACCCTGAAGAGCTGGTGATACGTGCGCGTGAACTCGGCCTGTCGGCTATCGCCGTGACAGACCGGAATAGCTTTGCGGGCATTGTACGTGGGCATGCCGCAGCCAAGGAAATCGGTGTGCGCTATATCGTTGGCGTGCGGCTGGTGCTGTCAGACGGCGCGGAAATCCTCGCATATCCTGAAAACCGTGAGGCCTATGGCCGCCTCTGCAGGCTGCTGACGACAGGCAAACGGCGCAGCGAAAAGGGAAGCTGTGAGCTGCAGCTCTCTGACGTGTTGGAGTATGGCGAAGGTTCGGTTCTGATTGTGCCAGAGCAAAAGCAGGCTTCCCGCATAGGGAAGACGTTGGCGAAGCCTTTTCCCGACCACGTCTTTATCGGGCTGGTGCCGCGCTATGACGGCGAAGACGATGCCCGCTTCAGAGAGGCCGCGCGTTTTGCCAGACGTGCAGAGCTGCCGCTAGTGTCGCTCGGAAATGTGCTCATGCATAAGGCCGCGCGTGTGCGGCTGGCGGATGTCCTATCCTGCATTCGCGAAAAGACGACGATCGACAAGCTGGGGCAATTGGCGCAGCGCAATGCCGAGCGCAGGTTGAAATCCGAATTCGAGATGCGGCGGCTATATCACGACTGGCCACAGGCGCTGGCGAATGCAGAGCGCATTGCAGACAGATGCCGGTTCTCTCTCGATGAGTTGAAGTATGAGTATCCGGATGAAGTCACGGACGGTGTCGCGCCGGATAAGCGCTTGCGTATGCTGACAGAGGCCGGGCTGAAGCGCCGCTATCCCGATGGTGTGCCGCTTCATGTGCGCGGGCTTGTCGAGAAAGAGCTGAAGCTGATCGGTGACCTCGATTATGCCCGCTATTTTCTGACCGTACATGATGTTGTCGAGTTTGCGCGCAGTCGCGGTATTCTCTGTCAGGGGCGTGGCAGCGCGGCGAACTCGGTTGTCTGTTATGCGCTGGGCGTGACGGAAGCTTCGCCGGATATGATTACGATGGTGTTCGAGCGGTTCATCTCCGAGGCGCGAAACGAGCCGCCGGATATCGACGTGGATTTTGAGCATGAGCGCCGTGAAGAGGTCATCCAGCACCTGTTCGAGAAATATGGCCGTCACCGCGCGGCGCTTTGCTCGACAGTGATCCATTTTCGCAGCCGCGCTGCCATACGTGAGGTGGGTAAGGCGATGGGCTTGTCGGTGGATGTCGTAAGCGCGTTGTCATCGCAGGTCTGGGGCTGGTCAGAAAGCGGGATTAGTGACGAGCGGGCCAAAGCTGCAGGGCTCGACATCACTGATCAGCGGCTTCGTATGACGCTGGAACTGACTTCAGAGATTATCGGCTTTCCAAGACACCTCTCACAGCATGTTGGGGGCTTTGTGATTACGCGGGGTCGGCTCGACGAGTTCTGCCCGATTGAGAACGCCGCCATGCAGGACCGGACGGTGATCGAATGGGATAAGGACGATATCGACGTTCTGGGCATGTTGAAGGTGGATGTGCTGGCGCTGGGCATGCTCACCTGTATTCGAAAGGCGTTTGACCTTCTGAAGCTGTGGAAGCGTGAGGATTACACGCTGGCGACTTTACCCAAGGAAGACCCGGCTATCTACGACATGCTGTGCGAGGCAGATACGATCGGTGTGTTTCAGGTGGAAAGCCGCGCGCAGATGAACTTTCTGCCGCGCATGAGGCCGCGTTGCTTTTATGATCTGGTGATTGAGGTCGCGATCATCCGGCCGGGCCCCATTCAGGGCAATATGGTCCACCCTTACATCAAGCGCAGGCGAGGTGAGGAGGCGGTGGTCTATCCTTCCGATGATCTGAAGCCTGCATTGGGTAAGACGCTAGGCGTGCCCTTGTTTCAGGAACAGGCCATGCAGATTGCGCAGATTGCGGCCGGATTTACCGCCTCGGAGGCGGATGCCCTGCGACGTGCGCTGGGCAGTTTTCGCGGGCCGGGGTCAGTTGAGAACTTCCGTGAGCGCTTCATGAAGGGCTGTCTTGAGCGCGGCTATGATCTGGAGTTCGCACAGAATTGCTTCAACCAGCTTGAGGGGTTTTCCGGCTATGGCTTTCCGGAGAGCCATGCCGCCTCGTTTGCCTTACTGGTATATGCATCCAGCTGGATCAAATGCCACCATCCGGAGGTCTTCTGCTGCGCGCTTCTGAACAGCCAGCCCATGGGGTTCTATGCCCCTGCGCAGATTATCCGCGATGCACGTAGCCATGGGGTGAAAGTGCTGCCGGTCTGCGCCGAGCATAGCTATTGGGAGAATGTGCTGGAGCCTGTCGGGGATGGCTCTCTGGCGGTGCGGCTTGGCTTTCGGCAGATCAAAGGCTTTTCCGAGGAGGATGGCCTCTGGCTGGCCTCTGCACGTGGCAATGGCTATCGCAGTATTGAAGCCATCTGGCGGCGGGCAGGGCTTTCACGTCCGGCGCTGTCTAAACTGGCAGGCGCTGATGCCTTTGCCGAATATGGTCTGACGAGGCGTGAAGCGCTGTGGGAAGTTCAGGGGCTGGGTGGAGACAAGCCGCTCCCTCTCTTCCGCGATACAGGTGAAGGACTGGAAGATGGCCCCGTTATTTTGCCTGTCATGGATACGCGCGAAGAGGTGTTTGAGGACTATGTCGCCATGCGCCTCACACTGAGGGAGCATCCGGTAAAGCTTTTACGGCCTGATATCGGACGTTTCCTGCCTACATCCCAGCTGCGCGACACGCAGGATGGGGCCTATGTGACGGTATGTGGGCTGGTGATTACCCGTCAGCGCCCCGGCACGGCAAGTGGGGTGATCTTTGTGACCCTTGAAGACGAGACGGGCACGGCAAATGCTGTGGTCTGGCCGAAAACATTCGAGCGGTATCGCAAGGAGGTTATGGCGGGGCGTCTTCTGCGTATCAGAGGGCGATTGCAGCGTGAAGGTATCGTCACGCATGTCATGTCGGCGGTGATTGAAGACCTTTCATGGATGCTGGATACACTTGGTTATTCTGCGCGCGCCGATGATCAGATCGATCCGACTTACTCGAATGCAGACGAAGTGAAGAAGCCTGTACCGGTTCAGCCTAAGGATAAGAAACAGGTCACAGGGCGGCCTCTGCCTGAAGAGGTCACATATGAGCTACAGAAGGCGCGTCATGCTGCTTATGGTACGGGTGCGCGCCATCCGCGGGAGCAGGCGAAGAAGCTATTCTATAGCCGTGACTTCCATTGAGGCGGTTAGCGGAAAAGCCAGATCACGAACAAGCATGCGAACAGGACGAGAGGCGCGTGCAGGCGATAATCGAGCAGTAGCTTGCGGTCTCTCATCGGGTTCAGGTCGGATAGCTTCCAAACGTCCTCTGTGGTTGGCAGCATGGATTTCTTATCTGCGTAGCTGATCCCCGCGCACAGGATGACGAGGAAGATGGTCGTATAGCCCGAGAGCATCAGGAAGTGAGGCAGGACGTCCGGTGTACCCGTGCTCACGCACCATGCCCGATAGGCGAACGTGGCCGCGCCGATCAGGTGTCCGATGATCAATGTTGCGATGGCGGCGCGACCGGTGACGCCCTTCCAGAACAAGGCGAGCGTCATCACGGCGACCACGGGTGGCACAGCATAGCCGAATACCTGCTGGATATATCCGAACACGCCCGGAAATTCGCGGATCACCAATGGCCAGAGTGCTGCGATGGTGATGAGGCCAGCGGTGGTCATGCGGCCTGCATTGAGGATTTTCTTCTGGCTCCAGTTCTTTTCGGAGACTTTCAGAAAGTCATACAGCATCAGCGTAGAGGCCGAATTCAATGTCGAGTCGACTGTGGACATGATTGCTGCGATCAAGCCGGCCAGAACAAGGCCCGTCATGCCTGCCGGTAGGAAGTCTGCAATCAGTGTCGGAAAGACGAGGTCGCTATTCTCAAGACCCGGAATGAGCGAGAAGGCGAGGGCGCCAGGAATAGCCATTACAAACACAGGCAGGATTTTCAGAAGACCAGCAAAGCTCGCGCCGCGGCGCGCCTGCTCCATGTCTTTCGCGCCGAGTACGCGCTGCATGACATATTGGTTGGACGACCAGTAAAACCAGCCAAGAATAGGCACACCAAGGATGAGCCCCGGCCATGGCAGGGCGGCATCATCAGCAGGGCGAACAATTGATAAATGACCATCCGGAAGAGAGGCCTGGGCTGTGTCCCAATCAAACCCGAATTGGCTGAATACAGCGTATGTGATGCCTGCCGCGCCGATCAATAGCACGATGGCTTGCAGCACGTCGGTGTAGACGACCGCGCGAAGCCCGCCCGCCGCAGTATACAAGCCAGCAAAGGCAGCCAGCGCGATACACATAGGCACGAACGGAATGGCAGGGAAAAACGCCTGCAGAACCACAACGCCGGCATAAACGCTGGCGGCCATATCTACAAAAACGGTCAGGAAAAGTGTGACGCCCGAGAAGTATCTCTGAGCTGTTGGCCCAAAGCGCCGTCCGAAAAATTCCGGGATGGTGGTGATCCTGATGCGCAGGAAAACCGGAATAGTCGTAAAGGCCATAATGGCGAGCAGAATGCCCGCCATAAGCTCGTAACTGGCAACTGAAATACCGGACGCATAAGCCTGGCCGCTCACGCCGATCAGTGTCGTACTGGAGATATTTGATGCGAAGAGCGAAAACCCGATCGTCGCGAAACCCAGAGAGCGACCTGCAAGAAACAGATCCTCTCCGCTTTTCATATTACGGCTGACGACCCAGCCAATTACGATCACGATCGCGAAATACCCCGCGATCACACTCCAGTCTAACAGTGTGAGCGTAGCCATAATGCTTTGCGAAGAGGCAGATCAGGCTGCCTCGTCCGCCTTACCTCCTTTGAGCGCGCGAAGTTTAGCCTTCTTGAGCTGGTTAAAGAGTTTCAGGACGTGGTCGGACCAGAAATTGATGTCCCATTTTTCGACAGTGTTTAGCAGCGATTTGCTTCGCTCGAGACGCTCTTCCTTGGACATATCCACTGCGCGATCAATTGCCTCGTCCATGCTCTGTGCAGAATATGGATTTGTGAGAATCGCATCCGGCATCTCGACAGCAACGCCAGCAAATTCAGATAGAACGAGGGCACCGGGACCGCCCTGTTTCGCAGCAATGTATTCCTTCGCGACGAGGTTCAGACCATCGCGGATTGGTGTGATCCAGCATGTGTCTGCAACCCGGAAATACGGAACCAGTTCGGCAAATGGAATTGGCCGCATGGACAGCATAATCGGCGTCCATCCGAGCGTGCCATACTCCCCGTTGATCGCGCCAACGAGGCGTTCAATTTCTTTTTGCGCTTTCTGATAAATGGTCATGTTCTTGGCGGCTGCTGCGCACACCAACATGAGTTTCACCTTACCGCGTAATTCAGGGCGGCGGGCGAGAAGGCGCTGAAACGCCTCGAGCAGCTGTTTGGCGCCCTTGGTATAGTCGACGCGCCCAACAGAGATGATGAAATGCTGATCGCCAATTTCATTTTTGATCTGCGCGACCCGTTCGCCTGCATCATAACGCGACAGGTATTCTTTGATGAGCGTGGGGTTGGTTCCGATCGGCCATGCATCCACCATGATCGTCCGGCCGTTATGCTTGATGCTCTTCGTGACAGAAGGCTCAGACAACGCCATGCCAGAAGAGACCAGTGGCGGCTCGACCGGTTCTTTTTCGCCCAGTTCTACACCGCGCAGTGCGCGCGCGACGCCGCAGAAGTTTTCAGAGTAGCGCGGAATATGGAAACCGAGCAGATCGGTCTGCAGCAGGCTGTCCACGATCTCTTCGCGCCATGGCAGGATGTTGAACACATCTGCGGCAGGAAATGGCGTATGGTGGAAGAAGGCGATACGCACATTCGGTTTGATCTTGCGAATGAAGTGCGGCGCCATCCAGAGATTATAGTCATGGATCCAGATCAGGCCGTCATCGCTGACCTGCTCACATGCGGCTTCCGCAAACAGGCGGTTCACTTCTTTGAATATATCCCAATCGGCTTCCTCGGTAGAGAAGAGCCATGGGAAGGTATGAAGTATAGGCCAGAAAGCGACCTTTGACGTCACGTGGTAGAAGGATTTGACCTGTTCCGCCGTCAGTGCAATTCGGATGACTTCATAGTCGCCATGTTCGTCGTTGATCTGAACCGAGCGATTGAATTTCGCCTGCTCACGGGCGTTGACCTGCTTCCAGGCAACCCAGGAGCCTTTCTCAGCATTTCCGCAGAAGCTTTTGAGCGTCGGAACGATGCCGTTCGGGCTCTTATTTTCTTTGAAAACGGTTTTGCCGTTTTTGACTTCCTCTTCATACGGCTGGCGGTGATAGAGGATTACCAGATCAGACTTCTTGATCTTATCAGACATTTGGCAGCTCCAGTTCAGCCAGTAGTTCGAGTTTGCGTTTGAGGCCGTCGAATACGCCGCCGGCGCCGTCAAATTCGGAAAAGTGCACATTTGGAAGACCGCTAATCGACGCGAGTAGCGCTTCTTCGGCGTTGGCGACGACAACGCCGTCCATGCCCGTCTCGAACAGAGAGCGGTCATTCAGCGTGTCACCTGCAACGAGGATTTTTTGTGCGGGCAGGTCGTGCGCTGCGATGAATTGTTTGAGCGTCGGTCCCTTCTGAACGCCGCGCGGCAGAATGTCGAAGTAGATGCCGTCTGACATGAGCACGTCATAGCCTTCGGCTTCGAGCGCTTCGGCAGAGACTTTGGCCGCGGCTTCATCTTCGTAGAAATACGATACCCGGCGGCCGCCAAACCCTTCCTGCAATTTGAGGTGGGGCGCATCGCCGAGAATGCGGGACGCATGATCGGCGCCTTTCCAGCGTTCATCGATCCATGTTTCGACCGCGTCGATTGGTGAGAAGTCGATACCGCTCACGACTGTGGTGCCTACGTCACCGATGACGGCGTCCGGTCGTGGGACGTCCTTCTGTGTAATCTCGTCTATGAAATCGAGATCGCGTCCTGTGACGAAGACAAGACCCAGCCACTCCCTGTTTTGTTCAATATAATTATACAGGTCGTCTTTTTGCTGGGGCGTTCCTCCCAAAAACGTACCGTCGAGATCTGTTGCCAGTACGACGTGTTTTTGAGTGAGATCAGGCATAAATTCAGGCCTCCTTATGATGCCATGAGTTCGTCCACCCGCTCAGGAGCGTTGGACTTGAATAGGGATGGTATGAGCTGGTCGGGAGCAATCTCGCCATTCACGATCTGGCAGACTGTTGCGCTAATCGGAGCGTCCAGTTCGAAGTCTGCTATCAGTTTGCATGCGTTGAGAACGCTGCTCACACCTTCAAAGGTTTTGCTCTGCGTGCTGAACGCCGGATCGGCGAGTGAGCGACCAAAGCTGTAATTACGCGATTGAGGGTCTGTACAGGTGAGGGCAAGGTCACCGGCACCGGCCACGCCAAGTAGGGTGGTTGCCGAGCCGCCCATGGCTTCTGCAAGAGAGGCTGCTTCCTGAAGGCCTCGTGCCATGATCGCGGCGCGTGTGTTTGAGCCGTGTCCAAGTCCATCGGCAAGACCGCATGCGATGGCGATGATGTTTTTCATCAGGCCACCAATCTGCGCACCCACAAGGTCCTCTACCGGCTCGACCTGGAAGGCCGGCGTGCTAAGGCGCGATGACATAAGCTCTGCGGTAGCCATATCACCAGCGAGCACGACTTGTGTCGGCTGACCGGCGGCAACTTCTGCGGCAAAGCTCGGACCAGACAGAAACATCGGCTCTGCGTGAGGAATGTTGTCAGTAATGGTCTTGGTCAAAAGCTGGTTACGCTCCGGATCGAGGCCCTTCGTGCAGGATACGACAGGCGTACCTTCAGCAATGCGGTCGCAGATAGATAACGATACTAACGGCAGAGCTTTTGAAGGCACCACGAGGAATACCGCGTCAGCGTCTGCGAGGGCTGTATCTACGGAGTGGGTCGGAATGATATTTTGCGGCAAAGTGATATCGCCGATATATTTCCGGTTCTTTCGGGTTTTCGCCATAGCCAGCATTTGTGGCTCGTTTCTTCCCCATAACGTCACTTTCAGACCAGCGCGCGCGAATGCGATGGCCAGCGCTGTTCCCCATGCCCCGGCTCCGAAGACGGCAACCGATTCCAGCTTTTGAGTGCGGGATTTGGTCGTGTCAGTGCGGAGGAAGTCTCTCAGGTCGAAGTTCAGCAATGTAGTCAGTCCTTTCATGGAATGGGGGAAGTCGGGAAACACGCTTTCTCAGCTGGCGATAAGCTCCTGTGCAGAAGTTGAGGCACGCGTGATCGGGCTCGCGTTGAGCAGGCTGACAGGCGGCGCAGTTGGACGAAGAAAAAAACCAATCGGTGGGGCAGCAAACCTGGCGTCGTAACCGGCCTTGGTGTGCCCGCGCTTGAGAGCGTCGTGCTTTATTTTGCTGACGGCTAGGATTGGCTTCGCCTCACAGTTTCCGTTGAACTCAAGTCAACATAGTCTGAGGCGAGTAAGGGTTCCAAAATTCTCAGAAAATAGTTTCGGCCTTGCGGCGTTTACCCAATTCGTGTGCAACAAGGCTCAATATTCGGTCACTGAAAACTGGATGTGTGTTTTCCGAATAATTCGTATGATCGAATCGCAGTTCTTCAGAAAACTGAGTAAATCCGGCGAAATACTTCACGGTCACTTGAAGTGTGACCGGTCCATTTCGCCAGATTTAGTGGTGTATAAAACTAGTCGCGATACTGCTTCTTTGGGCTGCGCTTTTTCTCACCATTCGGCCCGCGTGGCTTTTTAGGGCCTTTGCGAGATGGTTTTTCGTCAAAATTGTTTTGACTTGGGCGTTCACGACGCTCGCCACGATCGCTTCGACCGGCGCGATCACCACGGTCAGCACGTTCTCTACGCGCAGGGCGTTCGCGTGGGCCATCGTCCCGGCGGTTCCCGCGGCGCTTAGACGGACCGTTGTCGTCCTGGCGTGCAGTCATGTCTTCAGGACCTGAAACGCGCTGGACGTACAGGCTCTTGTCGATGATTTGCTCTGCGCCGGCGCGATCCATCAGTTGAGCTGCAGCGTCCGGGCGAAGTTCGACATGGGTCTCGTTCGGGCTGATCCGGATCGAACCGATCTGATCGCGTGAGAAGCCGCCATTTTTGCAGAGCATCGGGACTAGCCATTTTGGATCTGCGCTCTGACGTCTTCCGACACCCAGAGAGACCCATTCGCCATTCTCAAAGTCAGAGCGTTCGCGTGGACGGCGTTCTTCACGGCGGTCTGCTGTGCGACCATTGCGGTCGCGGCTATCCTGCAGCCATTTTGAAGGATCGTCCGGTGTATCGATATCCTCCGGCAAGGCCTGACCTGCGCGCGCAAGACGAACAAGTGCAGCAGCAAGCTGATGCGGCTCGAAGCGAGCGTTAAGTGCGTCCACGAGTTCGCGCTCAGCGTCGGAAATGCCTTCTTCCAGAGCCGGGTGCGAGAGCACGCGCGCGTCCAGATTTTTGCGGATATCGTCCGTTGTCGGCGGTAGCGTCCAATTGCCTTTGATGTCGGCGTCGCGCATGACGCGCTCGGCGCGGCGGCGTGCGCGTGTTGGAACGATGAGGACTGAAGCGCCTTTACGTCCAGCGCGTCCTGTCCGGCCTGACCGGTGAAGCAGCGTTTCTTTATTGCTTGGTAGGTCAGCGTGAATGACGAGATCTAGGCCAGGCAAGTCGATGCCGCGGGCGGCGACGTCTGTTGCTACGCAGACCTTCGCACGTCCATCACGCATCGCCATAAGCGCGTTGCTGCGTTCTTTCTGGCTGAACTCACCCGACAGCGCGACAACCGGGAAACCGCGATTGTTCAGGCGTGCAGTCAGCTTGTTGACGCCATCGCGCCGCGAACAGAAGACGAGCGCGTTTGGGGCGTCATGATAGAGCAGTAGGTTGATGACAGCCTTCTCAACGTCTTCAGGGGCAACGACGACAGCGCTATAGTCGATGTCGATATGCTGCTCACGCGCGGAGATCGTGTTCAGACGCATCGCGTCGTTCTGATAATTCTCAGCGAGGCGTGCAATCGGCTTGGAAACTGTCGCGGAGAAGAGAAGCGTGCGGCGTTCTTCCGGCGCAGATTCCAGAATTTCTTCCAGCTCTTCACGGAAGCCCATATTGAGCATCTCGTCAGCTTCATCAAGGACGACCGCGCGCAGGCTGTCCATGACCAGAGAACCACGGGAAATGTGATCGACGAGGCGACCTGGCGTGCCAACCACGATATGCGGGTTGCGAGAGAGCGCCCGGCGCTCGTCGCGCATATCCATGCCGCCAATACATGACGCAATCTGGCCACCTGCGGGCTCGTAAAGCCATTCAAGTTCTTTGCGAACCTGAAGCGCGAGTTCGCGTGTCGGCGCGATGATGAGTGCCAGTGGCGCATCGGACACGCCCAGAACGTCAGCGTCATCAAGAAGAGAGCTAGCGAGTGCGAGACCGAATGCTACCGTTTTGCCGGAGCCTGTTTGAGCTGATACGAGCAGGTCGCGTTCTCCAATCTCTGGAGAGAGAACTGCTTCCTGAACCGGTGTAAGGGTATCAAAGCCTTTTTTCTGCAAAGCCGCGGCAAGAGGCGCTGCAATCTGCATTTCTGCGGACATATATAATCTTTCGAAGAGCGGAAAAACCTGACGCAATCAGTGCGAAACACAGGCTCCGAGCGGCCCTCATACGCTGTTTAGCCGAAATTTCCAACCATGGATGTGATTTTCAGCGTTTAAAGCGGGTTTGGGCGAAATCAGACGGGCTCAACCGCGTCCAGAATGTGGAGAATGCTCTTTCGAAGAATCTCCGGTGAAACGGGCTTCTTCAGAAAACGGTCGGCGCCGTTCAGAAGAGCAGATTGCATGGCCTGATGGTCTTGTTCGTTGGTGAAGAAGATCATCGGTGTATCCTTGCGCAGCGGGCTGGCGCCGTTGCGAACACATTGAAGAAGCTCAAGACCGGACACTGGCTGCATTTCCCAGTCTGTGATTATGATGTCAGGCTGGATAGTGCTGGCACGATTGAGAAGCGCCAGACCAGAGTCCGTGGTTTCAATCTGTGTAATGCCCAGGTTTTCAAGCGTTGCACGCATCACGGCCTGCACGTGCTTGTCATCATCTGCGAGAATGACTTTCAGCTCGGATAAGCGCTCGTCGGTCTTTGTGCTGTCCGCGGAACTATCATCATCCTCGGACATGATCTGAAGGACGCGCGAATTGTCAGGTGTGATCTCGTCAAGCGCAGGTGCGAGCTCTTTCAGCATATCGGACGCTTCAGTGAGCGCCTGAGAAATAGCGAAATTATTCTTTGTCAGCGCTTTGCGAAGCTTCTTGTCGATTTTGGCAATCGACGTACCAAATTTGCGAAAACCCATACAGTGCGCGGCACCCGCCATCCGGTGAAGCTCCGCGCTAAGATTGGTCGCGACAACATCCGGAGATGCTGTGCTGAAGTTACCATAGGCGGCCAGCGTGTTCAGGCTCTCGAACTGATCCCGGATCGACTCGCAATAGCGCGCGACGATTGGAATGAAGCGATCAATATCTCTGGTCATGTTGAGTCAGCTTTGTTTGAGGTGCCTGGGCGCGTCTGGTCCGCTTAGGCTACAGCATTGAGTTTCTTGCGAATGTGGTACTTTTTCTCGACGGTTTGTGCGACGGCCGTCCAGATGGCGTTTGGTAGAACAGGTTTGGTAAGCACTTTGTTAGCGCCGCTGCGGGACAGGAAACGCTGTTGGGCTTTTTCCTTCTCGGACGTGAAGAAAATCACAGGCGTGTTTTCATCGACCGAAACTTTGCCACTGCGGATCAGCTGTAGAAGTTCATGGCCGTCCAGCGGTTCCATGTGCCAGTCCGTGATAATCAGAGATGGCTGAAACGCGTGCAGAAGAGACAGAACTTCAGAGCCGGAATTGGCAACAATTACGTTTTCGCAGCCCATGCCCTTAATGCAGGTTTCGACCATTTCGCGGACGTGCGGGTCATCCTCTGCGATCAGAATGCGCTCTTTCGCCAGAATGCGTTGGAGAGATTCTGTAACCTCAGACGAATTCGTAACACCAACATCGCAGGCCTCATCGAAGCTACTCAGGTTGAGGCGCTGGAGAAGCTTGGAGCGGGCAGGGTTCAGATTTGAAGAGAAGTCTTCCATATTGCGCACTTCTGCGCGGATGGATGTAAGGGAAGACACCAGTTCATCCTGAGGCATCGCGTCAGTCTTTTTGAGGCGACTGGCAAAGTCGTCGAACGCACGGCCAATGTCTTTATAGCCCATGCAATGTGCGGCACCCGCCATGCGGTGAACAAGACCAAACACATCACTGGCGCTGTCGCTGGAAATGCTGCCCGCCTCCAGCGCGTGATCGAGTGTATCGGAAAGCTCTCGCAACTGCCTTGAAAAGTCAGAGCAATAGTGTGAGATCAATGTTTCCAGTTTTGATGTTATCTGATCCATACGGTAGCCTCCCTTGTTGAGTGCGACCTTAAGTTAGCTCGAAAATGTTAATCGAACTGACGATCTCGTTGAGGTTTTTACTTCGATATGTCTGAACTTTATTAATTAACATCATGTTTCTGGTCAGGCTTTCCTTAAAGTCCGCGTGAATAGCTCCGATCTTTTTGATCTGCTTAACCCGCCATTAGGTTTCCAGAGGCCGGTGTTAACCAGTTTGTGTCATTCTTTCTTCCATAACTTGAGGAAGCTATGGATTTGACATACCTGAAACAGCTCTCATTACGATCAAAGATCGTTGTTTTGTCGGCAGCCTTTGCGCTGATGTCTTGTTCGTTGATCATCTGGCAGGGGGCTTTGCGCGCCCATGATCTGTCCGTTGCGAATGCGCAGACATTATTGCGGTCGGAAGCGCAGAAACTTGCTGTTCAGGTTGAGAGTGAGCTCGAGTTCATCGTTGAAGAGCTCAACTTCGTCGTACGAACGCCACCGATCGAAGGCATTATCCGTAGTCAACACAATGGCGGTGTCGATCCGCTGGACGGGTCTACCACGGCGCTCTGGCGTGCGCGCCTAGAGCAAATTTTCACTGCGATGATGGTCAACCAGCCATATTACAGTCAGTTGCGATATATCGGAGTTGCTAATAACGGGCGTGAAATCGTCAGAGTCGATCAGTCCGGTAATGTACGTTGGTCGGTTGATGAAGCTGATCTTCAGGAGAAGGGAAGCGAGCCATATATGATGGATTCGATCTCGCTCAACCCTGATGAGGTGCGGCTTGGCCAGATTAGTCTCAATCGAGAGAACGGGGCGATTGATCCGCGCCGTATCCCGACTATGCGTGTAATGACGCCAATTTTCGACAATAATAATCAGTTGTTTGGTATCGTAGCAGCGAACGTGAACATTGAGCGTCTGATGGCTCATACATTCAACGAAGCGCGACCTGGATATCCCGCTGTCGTTATCAGCGATAACGGTGAAGTCTTCGAGTACGATCCTGTGCGGCAACAAAGCAGGATGTATTTTACCACAACTCAATCCAGTCTCTATTCCGTCATCTCAGGTTCTGAGGCAGGTCCTCTGATGGATGAAACAATTGAGACGGACGGCCTTGCAGGTGTTCGTCTTGCGGTTTCCGACTTTGGTGGCGCGACGGGGCTCTCTTTTGATGTTGCTATTCTAAGTCGATGGGAGGTTTTGGGCGCGGGCTGGAGTAATATTCTGTCAGAGAGCTCGCTTGTTGCGCTTCTGGCGCTTTTGATCGGTGTCGGTTTGGTCGCGCTTTTTGCTGGATACCTCACCGAACCTCTTCAGAGAATTACGACGCAGGTGAAAGATTTCGGGATTGGACAGCTCAATCAGGAACTCGTGCTGCCCGTTGAAGCGCCCGGTGAAATCGGAAAGCTGGCGCGCGCGTTCTCAAGACTCGTAACAGATCTTCAGGACAATCAGGCGCGAACAGAGAACATTGTCGCGCACTCGGTCGATGGGATGATTGTCATCAACGAGGTTGGTGAGATCGTGTCCTTTAATCGGGCCGCAGAGACGATTTTCGACTATCAGCGGTCCGAAGTCATCGGGCGAAACGTCAAAATCCTGATGCCCACGCAGGACGCGCAGAACCATGATAAGTTTCTGGAGCTCTACCGGTATCGCGGTGAAGCCTCAGTCATCGGGCAAGGGCGTGAGATTTCCGCGGTAAAAAAAGGCGGAGACGAGTTTTTCATTGAAATCTCGGTAAGTGAGTTTTATCAGGGTGAAGCACGCTATTTTGGTGCCACTGTGCGTGACATTGGTGAACAACGCCGCGCGAAGGTGGAGCTCGTCAGCCAGAAGGAAAAACTTGAGTTTGCACTCGACGGAGGTGGGCTTGGTATCTGGCAATGGGATATCCAGACTGGTCACTTCGAGTTTTGTGACCGGGCATCTGGAATGGTCGGTCTGACGCCGACGAAAATGAATCGCCCGGATTTTGATTGGTACGAACTGGTTGATCCGGCACAACGCGACAACGTTGCTGAAGCGCTGCTGAACTATGTGCGCGGTATTGCTCGCGAAACTCAGTTAGAATTTCGTATTCTGCATGCTGACGGTCACTTTGTTTGGGTCCAGCATACGTTCAAAGTGTCCCGGAAAGATACAAATGGTGTTCCAATCGAAGTGGTTGGGATTCAGCAGGATATTACGGATCGTAAGCGTCACGAATTGGCGCTGGAAGAGCGTACCGATAAGCTTGAGTTGGCGGAAGCCGTTGCGGGTATGGGGCATTGGAGCGTGGACCTCAGAACCAATAAACTTCATTGGTCGGAAGGCGTGTTTCGAATCTACGGTATCGACCCGGAGTGGGGGGAGCCGGAACTGGAAGATGCTATCGAGTTTTATCACCCTGATGATAGAGCGGTAGTCGAAGCCGCCGTTAATTCAGCCATTGAAGAAAATACCCCTTTTGAGTTTCAGTTGCGCATTGTTCGCGGCGACGGAGAAATTCGCCACGTGATTTCTCGTGGTGAATTGAAAGTGGGGCCGGATGAAGACGAGCGCGTACTTTTCGGCATTTTCCAGGATGTGACCGAAAAGGTCGAAGCGGAGCTTCAGATCAAGGAAAGTGAAAAGAAAATCCGTACAATGATGAACAGCATTGTTGATGGTGTTGTGACCGTGAACAGCGAAAATATCATTGAGGACTGTAACCCGGCCTTCGCGAAAATATTCGGGTACGACAAAGACGAGTTGATAGGAGTAAGTCTGACAACCGTCATACCTCCGGAATATCGGGAACCCCACCTTTCCAGTCTGGAAGAAGCGGTGGAAACGGGTGATTCAGAGTTGTTCGATAGAACACTGGAGCGGCTCGGTCTCCATAAATCAGGAGAAACGATTCCGCTTGAAGTGGCGGTTAGCCGTTCTCGAGCAGCAGGTCGCTTCCTCTTCTTCGGCATTGCCCGGGATATTTCCGAGCGCAAGAAAATGGAGACATTGAAGAATGACTTCGTCTCCACCGTAAACCACGAGCTTCGCACGCCGCTGACGTCTGTCTACGGATCTCTGGACCTGCTTCAGAAACTTGCGAAAGATCAGCTTGATGAACGCTGCCAGCGGCTTGTCACGCTCGCTCACCAGGGCTGCGGGCGTTTGAGCTCTCTGGTGAACGACATCCTCGATCTGGAAAAGATTGCGGCGGGCAAGATGGAATATCTCATGGAAGATGTTCAGCTTGAGCCGCTGATCGACGATATTGTCGAGCGTCATGAAGCACTTGCTGACCGGTTTGGCGTGAGCTTCAAAATCGAGCACGCGGAGACTGAAACGCTGGTGAACCTCGATGCGAGCCGCTTCAATCAGGCGCTGGTCAATCTCATGTCTAACGCCGCGAAATTCTCTCCAATGGAGGGTGAGGTCGTTATAAGAAGCGAGTTGATCGAAACGGGTAAGATCAGAGTGTCTGTCAAAGATAGCGGCCCCGGCATCCCCGCCGGCTTCCGTGACCGGATTTTTGAGCGCTTCGCCCAGGCGGACCGCAAGGCGACGCAGAAGAACGCGAGCGGCAGCGGGCTCGGCCTCAACATCACCAAGTCTATCATTGAAGCCTTTGGCGGTGAGGTCGATTTCGAGACTGCCGAAGGTGAAGGAACGACATTTTACATGGACCTTCCGGTAAAGGCCCAATCCAACCTGACATATCTGACACAGGCCTCTTAAGGCAGAACCGCATAACCAAGGAGATTTCTGAAGATGAAGCCCCTGAGCAAAATTCTGTATCTGGAAGACGATCCACACATCTCGGAGATCGCACTGATCGCACTTCGGGATATTGCAGGCTTTGACGTGCATCATTGCGGACAAGGTCAAGATGCAATCAATAGTTTTACCGAATTTCAACCGGATATGCTTCTACTCGACGTTATGCTGCCGGACCTCGACGGGCCGCAGGTTCTTGAAGCAATCCGAAAACTTGATGGCGGCGCATCTGTGCCCGCGATCTTTATGACGGCAAAAGCCCAGAAGCATGAGCAGGATGCGTACATGCACCAGGGCGCAATCTCCGTCATTGTAAAACCGTTTGATGCGCTCACGCTTGGTGAGACGCTTCAATCACTCTGGTCGTCGCGCGGTAGTCAGTCTGCCGGAGAGCCGCACCTCGTCTCATAGGCTGAGTATTCAGGAGGCCGCCATGACAAACGTAAGTGTCCCGTCTGATATTGTGAAAAGATACTGCAATTCGCTACCGGCGCAGTTTGAAACGGCAGCGCAAATGCTGCTTTCACTGGTGACGGGGCCTGTTGATGATCGGGAAGTGCATGACCTGTATGGTGAGTTGCACCGAATGGCCGGCACCGCGCAATGCATGGGGTTTCCATTCTTCGGCGATGAGCTGGCGAAAATCGTTTATGATTTTGAAAAGTGCATCTCAGGCGGTCTCAAGCCGGATAAGGTTTTTCTGGGCTCGGTCGCTACGCGCTTTGATCGGCTCAGCAAGCTTCTCGAATACGTGACGACGCGCAATTCTCTGCTTCTCCGTGATCTGGAGCCTCTGGAAGGCGTAGCTGAAACCCGCTTCATCAAAGCGCGTTACCAGCAGGTGTTTTCCGCGCAGCGTGTTCTGTATTGCGATGATGATCCGGCGCTACAGCAGCTCATGTCTGTTATCCTGAATGATCTTGGTGTGAAGGCGGTTGAGACTGCATCTGATGGACGAGAACTTCTTCACAAGGCTTTGAAATTCAAGCCAAATCTGGTGATTACGGATTGGCAGATGTCGCCAATGGATGGACTCCAGCTGCTTCGGTATATCCGGCAGGGTAAATCAGCGATTGATACCAACTGCCCAATCATCTTTTTGTCCACGGTCAAGACGGTGAACAAGATCGAACAGGTGGTTGGTGAAGGCGTGGCGCGCTTCCTCGTGAAGCCGTTCAACAAAGCCTCGATTGCGCGCGCTATTTATCAGATCGCATCTCCAGACGGTAAGTCTGAGACGAAAGTTCGCAAATCTGCCTGACGGCTGTTTATCATTTGAGCGTGGCACGAGGCAGCATCGAGAGTATTCTCATGGTGTCTGGGGATGGGAATGCTCAGCTTTGAAGCAAAAATAAGCTCTCCAAGCACGAATACTGGACTTTGCTGGTAACCTGATGGCGGGCCACGAGTATTGGCTTGAAAAGTTTTCAGCACTCAGAATAGTTCAGGTTGTCAGCTTTGCAGCGCGCATAGCCTCACGCATTCGATGAAGAGTGCAGACCTTCGGTGAAGAAGAAACAGAGCGCCGTCCAGTTCTACGGGCGGTTTTTTGACTTTCTTGTTCTGGCCTGGATCACTTCCAAATTTCGAGATCGGCCAGTCCTATTCTGAGGACTTCACTCATGTCTGCAACTAAATACGCAGTTTCAGCGCTCCCGTTTATCGCGCTCGCATTTGTTTCACCAATCGCAGCGGCTCAGGACGAGCCGACAGCTTTCGAGACTGCACTATCGGAAACAAAGCCAATCTTTCAGGCGCGACTCCGTTACGAAGGCGTAGATCAGACCGGCTTCGCGAATGACGCCGATGCACTCACATATCGTTTCCGTGCAGGGTTCGAGACTGGCGCGTTTTTCGACACCAAGTTTCTTCTCGAATTCGACCACATTGACAACCTTGTCGATGACTTCAACTCGACAACAAATGGCAACACTGCCTTTCCAGTCGTTGCTGATCCGCACGCAACTGAACTCAACCGCCTCCAACTAACGAACACGAGCCTGCCAGACACGACAGTCACGCTGGGGCGTCAGCGTATCATTCTTGACGACTCCCGCTTTGTGGGGAATGTCGGCTGGCGTCAGAACGAACAAACGTTTGACGGATTGCGCGTTCAAAATCAGTCACTGGGTGAGCTCAAACTGGATATCAGCTATGTGAACCAGGTGAATCGAATCTTCGGTGACGAGTCTGCTGCAGGGCGCTGGGAAGGTGACATCACGCTTGTGAATGCTTCACATCCGACGCCTCTCGGAAATCTCACTGGATTTGCGTACTTCCTCGATATGGATGGCGCGGCGACGGGTGTTTCTTCCCAGACGCTTGGTGCGCGCCTTAATGGTAGTCAGGAGTTGGGTGAAGGCCGTCTGGCGTATGCGCTGTCCTATGCAAATCAGACCGACTATGGTTCCAGCCCGTTTGACTATAACGCCGATTACTACACCCTCGATGCGCGATACACTGTAAATTCCTTCACTTTCGGCGGTGGCATCGAATCCCTTGGCGGCGACGCGCAGCGTGCTTTCCAGACGCCTCTTGCGACACTTCATAAGTTTCAGGGTTGGTCCGATAAATTTTTGGTCACGCCAGTGAATGGTGTGGAAGATATTTATGCAACTCTGGCATATCGCGCTGGCGACGTTGGTTTTCTGAACGCGTTAAACCTCTCTGCGACCTATCATGACCTCTCTGCAGATGTGGGCGGGATGGATTATGGCAGCGAGCTGGACCTTGTAGCGTCCGCGCGTCTCGGTGATGTGAATGTCACGCTGAAATTTGCAGACTACAGCTCTGACGGTTTTGCGACCGATACTTCAAAACTATGGATCCAATTTGACTTCGCTCTCTGATCACGACGAACAAATCAAGCCGGTACAGCAGGGGGCCACGAAAGTGGCGCCTCTGTGTGTACTGCTGATCGATGACGACCCGGAGCGGGCCAACATTGTAGAGGTTGGTCTGTCTGAAAACGCGGTCGTGCATATTGTTTCACACATTCACGGGCGTACGCTTCTGGATGAGATTGCGAGCATCGCACCGGACGTAATCATTATGGATTGTGAATCGCCTGATCGCGATACCATCGAAAGTCTTCGTATGGTGGCTCAGTCCAATCCCAAGCCCATTGTTATGTTTGTCGAGGAAGAGGGCTCGGCCCAGATGAACGAAGCGATTGAGGCGGGGGTAAGTGCCTACGTGATTGATGGCCTCACGCCGAAACGCGTGAAACCCCTGATCGAAACCGCTATTGCTCGTTTCAAGCATATGGACAGCCTGCGCAGTGAACTGCGCAAAACCAAAGAGGATCTCGCTGCGCGAAAGACGATCGAGCGTGCCAAAGGCTTGCTGATGCAACACCATGGTATGACAGAGGATCAGGCCTTCGCGTCCATGCGGACCATGTCGCAACAACAGGGTAAGCCTTTGAAAGATGTCGCGGAAAGCGTGCTGACGATCATTGAAATGCTTGCCGGTACGACCGGAAAGGCGAATACGCCATGACAAAACAACAGCTGAATATTGGCTTCGTGCCGCTGACGGACTGCGTGACGATTGCCGCAGCGCAGGAGCGTGGGATTTTTCTGGCCAATGGCCTTGAAGTAAAGCTGAAGCGCTTTGTGTCCTGGGCGGCGATGCGCGATGCGCTTGGTACAGGGGCCATAGATGCAGCGCAAATGCTCTCACCTATGGTCGTTGCGTCTGCTGCAGGGCTCGGCCCGTTCCCTCGGGAGTTTACCTCCGCGTTCACCATTAACCTGAACGGCAATGCGATTACCGTATCTACGTCGTTGTTTGAGCAGATGTCGCAAATTGCGCCTGAGACGATTACACGACGTCCGATGTCAGCCTATGCGCTCAAGCAGGTGATAGACAGGCGCCGTGACGAAGGTCGCCGCAAACTCGTTTTCGCGCATGTTTATAATCACTCCATGCATGCGCTTGAGCTAAAATACTGGCTCGCATCTGCCGGAATTTCGCCGGAAACGGATATCGAGATTGTTGTGATTCCACCGTCTCTCATGGTCGATGCGCTCGCCTCCGGTCAGATCGATGGTTATTGCGTTGGCGAACCGTGGAATAACAAGGCGGTTGTCGCTGGCATTGGTCGAACCGTGATCACGTCCGGGGAAATCTGGTCGAATGGTCCTGAAAAGGTTCTGGCGGTTCGCAAGGCATGGGCAGAAGAAAACGAGATGGTGCATCTGGCGCTTGTCTCCGCGATGCTTCAAGCGTCTGCATGGGTCGACGATATGGACAACAGGTTGACCGCGGCTCAGATCGTCTCCGGTCCTGATTACGTTAACGTCCCGTTTGATGAGATTGTCGGTTCTCTGACCGGCAAGAACCGTCAGACGGGTGGCGAACTGCGCATGGATATGCCGGACTTCAACGTGTTCCATAGATACGCGGCTAACTTCCCCTGGCGGTCTCACGCAAAGTGGATCCTGTCCCAATTGATCCGATGGGGAGATCTGCCCGATAATCTTGATGTTGACTTTGTTGCCGCACAGGCATTTCTTCCAGACGTCTATCGCAAGGCCGCAGACGCAATGGGTGTAGCTTGCCCGTCGGCAGACGAAAAAGTCGAAGGCGGTCACCAGCATGCATGGTTACTGACCGATGCTACAGCCCCGCTCGCTATGGGGTGCGATCAGTTTATGGACGGCCGGATTTTCGACCCGTCTAACCTTGATGGTTATCTCGCGGGCTTTTCAGTGCGCCATGTAGAAAGCCGGCTTGGCGAAAGTGACCGGCAGCAGGTTTCCAGCATAGCAGTTTAGAAGGTCGGGTCAGGCGAGTTCGGAGGCCTGACCCGTATCCGCTATCGCCGCACTCAATGGATAGCGGATAAGTAGGATGGCGGGATTTTTCACCGCATGTTCACGTGCGTCCATGGCAAGACGGTCGAGGCGCGAAGAAACGTGTCGGACGTCTGTCTTTCCCGCATTTTCAATCCAGTCGCATTGCAAAGAACCGGGAACGCCCTTCGCCATAAGCGCCGTCTGAATGCGCCAGCTTTGCGCCACGCTCATATAGAAGGCTGCACAAATGCCCGGGCGAACGACAGAGCACCAATCAGGGTCTTTGCCATCTTTTGAAGACTTTCCTGTCGTAACAACAAAGCTCTGAAGTTCGGCCCGCTCGGTGATCGGAATGGACCATTCAGAAGCCGCAGCGAGAGCCGATGTTACACCCGGGACGATCTCGATTTCAGCGTCCTTGGAAACTGCGATTGCCAGTTCTTCGGAAGCTCGGCCGAACACCATAGGATCACCTGACTTCAGGCGTGCGACGGTCAGACCCTGTGAGAGCGCTTCAGAAATTCGGGCGTTGATATCGACTTGTTGACGGCCTCCGTCTCCGCAACCTTTTCCAACATATTCTAGGGTGCTGTCAGAGCTTGCGAATGACAGAACTTCCGGGTCTACAAGGCGATCGTATAGGATGAGGTCTGCAGTTTTGATCCGCTGAATAGCGCGTAGTGTAAGCAGGTCCGCTGCTCCGGGGCCGCATCCGATAAGAGTGAGTTTGCCTGTCATTGTCTTACTCCGCTGCGATGCTTGCTGGCGTGGATGGAGGAGCTTTTGCTGCCGCTGCACGGAGCAGGGCCCGCAGTTCAGGCTTGCATGAGCCGCATGTTGTGCCTGCGCCTGTTGCAGCACCAATGCCCTCAACGCTTTGCGCCCCTTTACTTATCGCGTCTTCAATCTGATTCACGCCGACGCCGTTACATGAGCAGACGAGTCTACCCGTACCTTCTCCCGAAGGCGGACGACCGGCGAGAATGCTCAAACGAACTTCGGGGGTGATCGTTTTTGTAAGCAGGGAAGAGAGCCAGGAGCGGTCAGCGACGACCGGACCACTTTCGGACAGAGTGATGAAGAGTTCCAGCCTGTCTGCTTCAAACATTGCTGCAGCGTGATGTCCGTCAGGCGTTTTAAACGTGATAGCGGTGTCCGCGGCGATTGTATCAATCACCTTGTCCGCTGGTTCAGATCCCGCGATTTCATAGCGGTATCCTTCGGTCGATGTTGCAACAGCCCAGTAGTCGAGGGCGTTCAGAATATCATCACTGAGAGGTTGGCGAGACACCAGAAAACCGTACCAGGCGGGTGAAAGCGGTTTGATGGCGATAGTTCCGTGCTTGGATTCAGGCTGGCCTGAGACGGGGTCGGTATTCGGCGCGATCAGCGCATCAACGCGCGCCGCAGAACTGTTCGCCGCTGACCAGTGCATCGGGACAAATACAGATTTGCGTTGCATTCGTTCGGTTATCAGCACCCTCAAAACCGCTTCACCAAAGGTGTTGGAGATGCGGGCAAGTGAAGCCGTCGAAAGGCCGAGTTGATCTGCGTCTTTCGGGTGGATCTCCAGATATGGCTCAGCGATATGCCCGGATAGCGTGGACGATTTTCCAGTGCGGGTCATGGTGTGCCAATGGTCACGGACGCGCCCGGTGTTGAGGATAAAAGGCAAGTCGTCTGAAGGGAGCGAGGCCGGCGCGGCGAATGCTGTCGCAACGAAACGCGCTTTATGGTCTTGCGTGTAGAAATGGCCATTCTGAAAGAACCGGTGGTCTGAACCGGTATTGTCCTCTCCATGACGAGGTGCGTCTCCTGCGGGCGCCGGCCATTGGAATGGCTTCAGTGTGTCGTACTCAGGATCACTTGTATTGGCATACGCGCCGATGTCGAAGTCACGCAGTCCGTCATTTTCGTACGCAGAGAGAGCGGCATATTCGCGGAAGATGGCTGCCGGTCCGTTGAAATCGAAGCCGTCATAGCCCAGTCGCTTTCCAAGATCGCACAACGCCCACCAGTCGTGACGCGCTTCGCCTGGTGGTTTCAAAAAGCTGCGTTGGCGGGAAATACGGCGTTCCGAGTTAGTGACGGTGCCGGTTTTCTCTCCCCATGTTGTCGCTGGCAGTACAACATCTGCCAGGGCGACTGTGTCTGACGTTGTTGCGACGTCGGAGATAACGACGAGGGGGCAGGCGGCGAGTGCGGCCTTTACCTTGTCGGCGTTCGGGAGGGAAACCACGGGATTGGTCGCCATGATCCAGATCGCTTTGATCTGGCCGCTCAGGACTGCGTCAAACATCTCGACGGCTTTAAGGCCCGGGCCGCTGGCGATACGAGGTGCTTTCCAGAAGCGTTCTACTCGAATGATATCTTCCGGAGCGAAATCCATATGGCAGGCGAGCTGGTTGGCGAGGCCGCCGACTTCGCGCCCACCCATAGCATTCGGCTGGCCTGTGACCGAAAATGGTCCAATGCCTGGTTTGCCAATCCGGCCGGTCACAAGATGGCAATTGATAATGGAATTGACCTTGTCCGAGCCTGCAGAGGACTGGTTGACGCCCTGAGAGTAGATGGTGACGGTTCGCTCGGTTGCGGCAAAAAGCTCGAAGAATGTCTGCAAATCACGTTCGGACAGGCCTGTGAGTTTGGCTGTTTGCGGTAAGGTGAATTCGCCAGCTACGGAAAGCGCATCGGCGTAACCGTTCGTGTGTGCTTCCATGAAGCGTTCGTCACGAGCCGCGCTTTCGGACAGGTAATGGAATAGCGCGTTGAAAAGCGCTACGTCTGCACCCGGGGTTATAGCCAGGTGAAGGTCTGCGCCGTCCGTTGTCGCAGTCTGGCGCGGGTCGATGATAACCAGCTTTGTTCCGCGTTTTTCACTCGCCGACTGAATGCGTTGATAGAGAACAGGGTGACACCAGGCCAGATTGCTTCCGACCATCACGATCAGGTCAGCTTCTTCAAGGTCCTCGTAACAGCCCGGAACTGTATCAGTGCCGAAGGCGCGCTTATGGCCTGCCACTGACGAGGCCATGCAAAGCCGCGAATTCGTGTCGATATTGGACGAACCGATAAAGCCCTTCATCAGCTTGTTGGCAACGTAATAGTCTTCGGTCAGGATTTGCCCTGACACGTAGAAGGCGACACTGTCCGAACCATGCTGGCGGATGGCATCGCGGAACCCGCGCGCCACCTCGTCCATTGCATCCTCCCAGGAAGCGGTTTGCCCATTCACGCTCGGATGCAGAATGCGATCCTGCAGAGACAGGGTGTCACCCAGTGCTGAGCCTTTAACGCAGAGACGACCGTAATTTGCCGGGTGGTCCGGATCACCACGCACGATAGCGCTCTCGCCATCAGTTGATGGCTGAACAAGAACACCGCAACCAACCCCGCAATATGGGCAGGTTGTGGCTATCTCGGTGTTCACTTGCTCGGTCATGGGGGGGCTCGATCGAAATCTTATGAGACAGGGAGATCAGGACGCCATTGCGAGGCGTAAATGCACGCGTCCGCCATCGCGAACTTCTGCCGGAAAGGTGCGTATCTGTCCTTCGTCTCCACCTTGTGCCTTGCCAGTCGACAGATCGTAGACCCAGTTGTGCAGAGGGCAGGTGACCGCACAGTCGTGGACGATGCCCTCGCTCAACGGGCCACCTTTGTGCGCACAGCGGTTCTCGACAGCGAATACGCGGTCGTCGGACGTTCTGAAGATGGCAATCTTCATTCCGTCCTTCTCCAGCCGACGTGAGCCACGAACCGGAATGTCTGACAGCTCGCAGATGTCGAACCAACGTTCAAAAGGTGCCATTCCATCCATCCTTTTACTCCACCAGTTCGAGCGTCTTGAATTCGTGCGCATCGACTTTTCCTGATGCGCGCTCAGCCCAAGGGTCGTCCTGTGAGAATTGCTGTGCGTACTTGAAGCGCTCGAAGAGAGCTTTGCGGTTTTCCACGTCATCGACGATGAGCTCATGGACTTTTTCTGCGCCGCCAATTCGGGCCGTCCATTTATAGATACGCTCAAGGTAGAAGCCCTGTTCGCGATAGGCCTGCAAAACAGCAGCGCACATCTCGATGGCTTCTTCTTCGGTCGTGACGGTCGTCAGGTGATCGGTTGCCCGAACTTCCATACCTGCGGCGCCCGCAATATGAATTTGATAGCCGGAATCCACGCAAACGACGCCGATATCCTTACAGGTGGCTTCGGCGCAATTGCGCGGACAGCCAGAGACGGCGAGCTTCACTTTGTGCGGTGTCCACGAGCCCCACATCAGTTTTTCAAGCTTGATGCCGAGGCCCGTGGAGTCCTGCGTCCCTACACGGCACCACTCCGAACCGACACATGTCTTCACGGTCCGAAGTGATTTGCCATAGGCATGCCCAGAGACCATGCCGGCCTCGTTGAGATCCGCCCAAACGCCGGGAAGGTCTTCCTTCTTCACGCCAAGCATGTCGATGCGCTGCCCGCCGGTGTATTTGACCATTGGAATGTCATACTTATCGACCACGTCCGCCACAGCGCGAAGTTCTGCTGCGGTCGTTACGCCACCCCAGGCACGAGGCACGACTGAATAGGTGCCGTCTTTCTGAATATTGGCGTGAACCCGCTCGTTGATGAAACGAGACTGGTTGTCGTCGACATATTCGCCCGGCCAGCTAGCCAGCAGATAATAGTTCAGGGCAGGGCGACACTTGGCGCAGCCACAACTCGTTTTCCAGCTCAGTTCCTGCATGACTGCGGGAACCGATTTCAGCCTCTGAGAAACGATCAGACGGCGAACTTCGTCATGACCGAGTTCAGTACAGCCACATACCGCATTTTTGGCCGGTGCAGCAAAGGCATCGCCGAGTTTCCATGCAAGCAGGCTTTCGACCAGCCCGGTACATGTGCCACAGGAACCAGACGCTTTCGTGCAGGCGCGAACGCCTTCAACGTCGCTCAGACCTTTTTCATCAATTGCCTGGGTGATCTGTCCCTTCGATATGCCGTTACAACCGCAGATCTCTGCCTCATCCGGCAAGGCTGCAACGGCCGCCATAGGGTCCAGGGGGGACCCTCCAGCGTAGGACTGCCCGAAGATGAGCGTGGCTCGGTCTTCGGCGCCAATTTCCTCGCCTTTTTTGATTTTATCGAAGAACCAGGCTCCATCGGCGGTTTCGCCATAGAGGACGGCTCCAACAAGTTTGTCGCCTTCCAGCACGAGGCGCTTATAGATGCCTCGTGCAGGATCACGGAAGACGATCTCATCGCGTCCTTCGCCGTCTGCGAAATCACCGGCTGAGAACAGGTCTACGCCCGTAACCTTCAGCTTAGTCGCGGTTTCGGAATGGACGAAATCTGTGTCGTCGGCTTCTGCGATCAGCGCATTGGCAAGTACTTTTGCCTGGTCAAACAATGGTGCAACGAGGCCGTAGCAATTACCTTCGAACTCTACACATTCGCCAACGGAGTAGATGCTCGGGTCCGACGTCTTCATTTTGCAATCGACGAGAATGCCACGTCCAACGTCCAGACCGGCTTCTTTGGCGATTGCAATGCTCGGGCGAATGCCGACGGCCATAACGATCAGGTTTGCAGGGATATCAGTTCCGTCCTCGAGACGAATGCCCTCAACCTTGCCGTCGCCATAGATTTCCTTGGAGTTCGCGCCAGTGCGGATTTCAATGCCGCGATCAGCAAGTTCCTTTTCAAGAAGATAGCCAGCAGACGGGTCAAGCTGACGTTCCATCAGCGTAGGCATCAGGTGCAAAACGGTGACGTCCATGCCGCGAAGACGGAGGCCCGCGGCAGCTTCGAGGCCGAGAAGACCGCCGCCAATGACCACAGCTTTTGCGCCCGGCTGGCAGGCGTCAATCATGCCATTGGTGTCTTCAAGATCGCGATAAGCGAGCACACCTGACAGATCATGCCCCGGCATTGGAATGATGAATGGGCTGGAGCCCGTGGCGATGACCAGCTTGTCGTAAGCCACAATGCCCTTCTCGCCGAGCACGGTTTTATTGGCGCGGTCTACTGAAATGATCCGCTCACCAAAGCGACAGGTTATGCCTTGTTCGGCGTACCAGTCATCGGTGTGGGTGACGATTTCCTCATAGCTCTTCTCGCCGGACAGGACCGGGGAAAGCATGATGCGGTTATATGTGCCGCGTGGCTCGGCGTTGAATAGGGTGATGTCATAGGCATCTGGATTGGCATCAAGGAGGTGCTCCAGAAACCGGCCGGCAGCCATGCCTGCGCCAATTATGACGAGTTTTTCTCGGGACATATCCTTTTCCTCAGCAATACCAGGCGACGATGTGAGAGAGCTCACCGCCTTGATGGATAGGAAGGACAACGACAGAGTCGTATCCGGCGGTTTCAGCACTTTTGGAAGCTATGGCCGGGAGGCCATTTGCGAGTACGCGTCCGATAATGCCTTTGAAGGCTTCGGCGCGGCGTGGATTATCGTCGTCCCAGAGGGCACCTTCTTTGGCGCAGATGCCATCCAGCATGACCGCGCCTTTTGAGGCACCAACCTTCACCGAACGGGCATCCCAGATCTCAAACCGGTTAGCGATTGGAGTGCCGCGCGCTGACAGGAGCGCCAGGACATAAGTTGTTTCCGATGGTGTAGGGACCGGAATTCCGATGCCGTTTGTCAGTCCGGCCCGACCTGCGCTGTCGGCGCGGACGAAGCGGTAGCCCGATCCAAGGTCACGCATAAGCATTGGTGTTTCTGAGGCCCAAACGCCACCCGGAAGGCCCTGACCCCGCGGGAAATGGGTGTGCTGTGAAACCCATTCAAAATGTTTTGCTGCGCCGTAATAGCCATCTTCGAGGATAAGCATGCCGTTGTTTTCGGCCCATACTTCAATAGCACCCATACGCTCTTCATCGTCGGCGCAAAGCACGACCAGAACAGCTTTGAGGACCTCTCCGGCGAAGACGGGTACGGCCACAGCACGCGTCAGACCTGCGGTTCTGGCTTCTTCGGTTCGTTTAAAGTACGAGCCGTCGAACTCTTTCAGAACAACCGGTTTGGCTTCGGCCCAGGCCTTGCCCGGAAGGCCTTCACCTTTTGAAAAGCTGGTTTGGCGCGAAGCCTCCTCAAAATCGGAAAGCGTACCGTAATTACCTGCCGAGCGCTCAAGCTTATCGCCGTTAGGTACCCAGATTTCCGAGACGGAGATAAAGGTCTTTATGTCTGTTTGGGGAATGGTCATGGATTCATCCCTCACGCTGCAGCTTCAGATGCGACGTCAGAAGTCGTATCACCGGCGGGCTGTTCTTCACCCGGAGGCGTTGGGTTCGCGCCGCCTTCATACTCTTCAAGGAAGCTCAGGACCTGTTCGCGATAAGCGTAATAGTCCGGATGCTCCAAAAGGGCTTTGCGCGTGCGAGGGCGTGGCAGATCCACTTCCAGAACCTTGCCGATGCGTGCATTCGGACCATTGGTCATCATGATGATGCGGTCGGACAAAAGAATGGCTTCATCCACATCGTGCGTGACGCACATCGCAGTGACCTGCGTGCGTTGCCAGACCTCCATCAGAACTTCCTGAAGTTCCCATCGTGTCAGGCTGTCCAGCATGCCGAATGGTTCGTCGAGTAGAAGTAGCTTCGGAGACAGAGCGAAAGCCCGGGCAATACCAACGCGCTGGCGCATGCCGTTAGACATATCTGCGCCAAGCTTATCCATCGCATCACCGAGGCCTACCTTGGACAGATAGTACTCAACGACTTGCTCTCGTTCGGCCTGTGTTGCGTCTGGGTAAACACGGTCTACGCCGACTGCCACGTTCTGCTTAGCTGTGAGCCACGGGAAAAGGGAAGGTGCCTGAAACACTACCGCGCGGTCAGGGCCCGCTGCCGAGACCTCTTTATTATCAAGGATAATGCCGCCACGAGAGACTTCGTTCAGTCCGGCAGTCATCGTCAGAACGGTAGATTTTCCGCAGCCCGAGTGCCCAATGACCGAGACGAATTCACCTTTTTTGATCTTGATATCGAAGCCGTCAACGACCGTGAGCGGACCTTTAGGTGTCGGATAAACTTTATCCACCTGTGAATACTCAAGGAAGCGGTGTTCCGCCACACCGGACGTCTGAGCCGCTTTGGTGTAAGCCTTCGGTTTGCCGAATGTGATGGGTGTGACGTCTGGAAGCGGACGTTCGATTTCCGCGCGCTTTTTGGCGACACCGACATCCATCAGATAGGCGGTCACGTCACGACGAAGCGTTTTGAACGCGTCATTATGGTTCATTTCTGTACGGTCGCGCGGACGTGGCAGATCAACTTTAAAAGACGGTCCAAAAGTTGCGTCAGGGCCCGGATTGAGCGGGATGATACGGTCTGCCAGCAGTATAGCTTCGTCCACATCATTCGTGATCAGAACAACGGTCTTCTTGTCATTTGACCAGATGTCCGTGATCTCGTCCTGAAGGTTTGCACGCGTCAATGCGTCGAGCGCAGAGAGTGGTTCGTCCAGAAGCAGTACTTTCGGATCCATCGCCAGAGAGCGTGCCACTGCAACCCGCTGACGCATGCCGCCTGACAGTTCTGCCGGACGTCGGTCTTTCGCGTGACCGAGGCTGACCATCTCGATGTACTTGTCTGCACGAGCGGCGCGGTCTTTCTTGCTTTCCTTTGGGAAAACGCTGTTCACAGCAAGCTGAACATTCTCACGAACGGTCATCCAGGGCATGAGCGAGTAGCTTTGAAAGCAAACCGCCCGTTCAGGACCCGGGCCCTCTACTGGCTTGCCGTCGAAAAGCACTTCGCCAGTGTCAGGAAAGTCGAGACCTGACATGAGGTTGATGAGCGTGCTCTTGCCGGAGCCAGAGAAGCCAACAATCGCAACGAATTCACCGTCTTCGACGTCGAGGCTGATGTTGTTGAGGATATTGACCTTGTCGAGGCCTTCTCCAAACCCTTTGGAGACGTTATTAAGCTCAATGATAGGCATATCATCTCCTCCAGATTAGCGGTTTACAGAGTGGGTGAACATGGTCTGCAGAGCGACCATGACGCGATCGAGCAGGAAGCCGATAATGCCGATAGTCAGAACTGCTACGATGATTTTCGCCAGAGAGTTTGAAGAACCGTTCTGGAATTCGTCCCAGACGAACTTTCCAAGACCGGGGTTCTGGGCGAGCATCTCAGCGGCGATGAGAACCATCCAGCCCACACCCAGAGACAGGCGCATGCCAGTAAAGATGAGGGGTAGAGCAGATGGCAGAACCAGTTTCGTCACTTTGGTGTAAGGCGTAAGCTTTAGAACCTTGCCGACATTGACCAGGTCCTTGTCGACCGTGGCAACGCCGAGCGCTGTGTTGATCAGCGTTGGCCAGAGCGAACAAAGTGTCACTGTAATTGCCGACGTCAGGAAGGACTTGGATATCCCTGAATCCGTCGCTACCGTCGCGGAGACAACCATTGTAACGATAGGCAGCCATGCAAGTGGTGAAACCGGCTTGAAAATCTGGATCAGCGGGTTGAACGCGGCGTTCATGCTAGGGGACATGCCCATGATTATACCTAGCGGTGCCGCGATAAGCGTTGCGAGCATGAAGCCGAAAAAGACTGTCTTCAGGCTGGTCCAGATTTGCTGGTAATAGGTCGGACGTCCGGTGTAGCCGGCATCTGAAACATCCCCCGGCCGGCCGGCATCAATCAGTGCCTGATTGCGCGCTGCCTGGCGTTCGTAGAATGCATCACGACGCTCCATTTCCTGCAGATGATCCGCATTGAGAACCTGAGCCTGTTCCCAGACTTGCGCTGGTCCCGGGATTGCGCCAAGCGAGGTGTTTACCTGTGGTGCAAGCTGGGCCCAGGCGAATAGAAAGACCAGAATAGCGACAATCGGTATGCCAAGGCGTTGCCAGATAAGGCCGAGATTGCGTTTCGGGCTGTCACCGGCCGCCATCATCAGAATTGGTGTGACCCATGACAGAGCAAATACATCGAAAAATTTCGATGATTTGTTGATCAAGGAGAATACACGCTCCTGTTTAGCCGCTTTAACGCTCGCGACATCCTGTTTTGTAGTGGCCTCGGAAGCGTTCTCGTTGGCCGTTTGAGCAGCAAGAGTGGCAGTCATTGTTCTGGTCCTTTCAAGGAAGAAAAGAAAGGGCGGCGCGCCTGGGTGCGAGGAGTTCGGGGAAAGGCACCGCACCGCCCTTGAGTTCTTATTGGACGACTTCTCCGCCCTGAACGGTTTCACCGTCTTTCAGGCCGATTTCGAGCGTTTCGAGGTATGCGTTTGGCTGACGTCCATCGAAGGTGAGGCCATCAATGAATTCTGACTGCGGCTCGCGATAGCCATCGGTATCCCATGGGAAATCAGCTTCGTTTGCGAGACCGTCATCGACCAGTGAGCGAGCAGCTTCGAGATAGATGTCAGAGCGGTAAACGCTGCGTGCGACATCATCATACCAGTCGTCAGGCTGGCTTTCGGCGATCTGCCCCCAGCGACGCATTTGTGTGAGGTACCAGACCGCATCAGAATAGTACGGGTATGTCGCGTTATAGCGGAAGAACACGTTGAAATCGGGTACTTCGCGCACATCACCGGCTTCATATTCGAAAGTGCCGGTCATGGATGCCGCGATCACATCACGGTCGGCCCCGACATATTCAGAGCGGGAAAGAATATCCACGGCTTCTTCGCGGTTCGCATTGTCGTTTTCGTCGAGCCACATTGCGGCGCGGATGAGAGCGCGTGTGATGGCTTGCGTCGTAACCGGGTTTTCTTCAGCAAACTCTGCTGTGATACCGAAGACTTTCTCCGGATTGTTGCGCCAGATTTCATAGTCTGTGATGACCGGCACGCCGATGCCCATGGATACGGCCTGCTGGTTCCATGGCTCGCCCACGCAATAGCCATAGATCGTGCCCGCTTCGAGTGTCGCCGGCATTTGTGGTGGAGGCGTTACGGAGAGAAGAGCATCGGCCATGATCTGACCGGATACATCGTCCGGAGAGTAATAGCCCGGGTGGATGCCGCCGGACGCCAGCCAGTAACGAAGCTCGTAATTGTGTGTAGATACCGGGAAGACCATGCCCATATTGAATGGGCGACCTTCTTCCTGGAATTGCTCAACCACAGGGGCCAGAGCTTCAGCGCTGATCGGGTGAACAGGGCGACCATCATCCATGCTCGGAATGTTTGGGCGCATCATGTCCCAGACTTCGTTAGAAACGGTGATGCCGTTGCCGTTCAGGTCCATAGAGAAGGGCGTGACAATGTGAGCTTCTGTGCCGTAGCCGATCGTTGCCGCAAGCGGCTGACCAGCGAGCATATGCGCGCCTTCGAGTTCGCCATCGATCACGCGGTCGAGGAGAACTTTCCAGTTCGCCTGAGCTTCAAGCGTTACGAAGAGGCCTTCGTCTTCAAAATAGCCATTCTCGTAAGCGATCGCGAGCGGGGCCATGTCAGTAAGCTTAATAAAGCCAAAGGTCAGCTCAGTGACTTCGAGCCCTTCCATGGGAATGATGATAGGAGCTGCGTCTGTAGTTCCAGGTGCCGCGCTTGTGGTCGGTTCGGAGCCGGAGCCGCCGCAGCCTGCGACAGCGAGTGTGCAGATTGCAACAAAGCCAGAAACAAAACCGCGCTTGGAGACATCGTTGTTCAGGAAAGAGAGTGTCATGGTTATCCGCCGTGCTGGTCAGAACCGGATAGTTGGCTCTGGTTGAAACTTTTGTTGGACCGTTATCCGGCGCGCTTGGCGTCATCCTGATAAAGTCGCTCAAAAGCCCATCGGCGGACGTTTGAAACCTATGACTACTTCGTCATGCCTGATCGAATACTGGAATTATATCCGTCATTCAAACCAATAATTTCGAACCTGCGCGGTGAGGCGAAGCTTTGATTAATTTCCGTGCAGAGATGTGCTGGATGTGATCGTCGAGCGTGCTGAGGGGGATGGTTTGGCGCCGATGAGCGCAAAACAATGCTGCGTAGTTCGGCGAAAGCCAGAGCTGGCTTGCTGTCTATAGTGACGATTTGGAGCGGGCTGATCAGGGTGGCGGAGAGGAAGGGATTCGAACCCTCGATACGCGTAAACGTATACGCCCTTAGCAGGGGCGCGCCTTCAGCCACTCGGCCACCTCTCCGCGGAAGAGCCTCGTTATCAGAGTTTCTTTCCGTCTGCCAAGTGCTAACCGGCCTAAGATTCACAAAATCGTGCGAAAAAACTGGTAAAACGCGATATTATCGCGCAATTCAGAGGGTGGACCAATTGCCTCGTCTGCACCATATTCGCGCCACAAAGCAGAGGGATACCGACTCGCGTGTTAGATAAGATTTTCACCTGGTGGAGCGGCTGGACTGTAGGCGCGCTCTTTGACGTGAAGCGCCGCTCGGACTTCATCGGAGAAGACGATTACGGCAACCGCTATTTTCAGGACCGTAAGCCGAGCTATGAAGGCCGGCACCGTCGCTATGTGATCTATAAAGGCATTGCCGAGCCGTCCAAGGTTCCTGCGGACTGGCATGGCTGGCTGCACTACACATATGACGAACCTCCAACAGAGCGTCCGCTTGAGCGTAAATCCTTCGAGACAGACCACACGCCAAATCTGACGGGCACGATTTTCGCGTATCGTCCGAAAGGCAGCCTGTCACGCGAGGCTGAGCGCCGCGAAGCGGATAGCGATTACCAGGCATGGAGCCCAGATGCGTAATTCGGTTTTCGAAACCGCGATTGGTGCCATTGTTATTGTTGTTGCTGGCGCGTTCCTTTTCTTCGCGCTGAGCACCACTGATTCTTCCGGCGGTCGCGGTGAGTATCAACTCAGTGCTCGTTTCAACGACGTGACCGGTATTGAGTCGGGAAGTGATGTTCTGCTGGCTGGCGTGAAAGTCGGCCGCGTACTTGATGTGGAAGTCGATCCTGAAACGTTCGAGGCGAGTGTCGTCCTGTCTATGCAGAATGGTGTCGAACTTCCGGATGATTCTGATGCGCGCGTGATTTCAGGCCTTCTGGGTGGATCGCACATTGCGCTGCAGGCAGGCGGTGGCTTCGATACGATTCCAACGGATGGCAGCGGCGAAATTCTCTACACACGCGGTAGCGTTGATATCATCACACTGTTTGCGAGCTTTGCTAACGGGCAGAGCAATAACGGGGACGGCAACTAGTGTCATCGAGACTTCAGAAGCTTCTTATAGTGACGGCGCTGGGCGCTGGACTGTCGGTTTTTGGCGGCGCCACGGCGCAGCAGGACGCGTTAGCTGATCTTCTGAATTCTCCTCAGGCTACTCCGCCTGAGAACGAAGAACCTGTTATCCCGGATAACAGACCGAACTCTTCTGATTTTCCGGCAGCTGGTCGCGCTGTGTCGCAGGACGAACAGAATAGCTTTCAGGAAGAGATCGAAGAGGGCACTTTTCCGCGTCTCGCACCAATCTTTTCGCCAGATTACGACCCCGAAGATTATATCATTCGTCCGGAAGGATCGGACGACGACGAGCTGACGGAAATCGAGCCGGTAGACGAGGCTGAAGAAGAGCCTGTCGAGGAAGAGGCCGAGGCCGAGCCAGATCTGGACTTTGAATACATGGTCCAGCCTGCAGTGACACTTCGGGGGCTTGATAAGATTACTGGCCGCTCTGTCGATATGGATGTGGCCGTGGGCTCGAACGCCATGCTCGGTGGTCTGCGTGTGACTGTCCGTGCGTGTCATCAGACGCCGCCTACAGAGCCACCAGAATCAATCGCCTATGTGGAAGTTGAAGACTACGGATTCGTCATTGATGATCCTGAAGAGCTTCCAGAAGACGTTGATATGGAAAACCGTGTGTTCAATGGCTGGATGTTTGCGTCATCGCCGGGCCTGAATGGTCTCGAGCACGCGATTTATGACGTCTGGGTGATCCGTTGTATCGACGAAGCACCGGTTCTTTCTGACTCAGGCAGCGAGCTGTAAGCGTAAAAGTCGGCATGCCGCCTCATTGCTTCGGCAAGCCGTCGTTTGAATATGCGCTTCGGAATTTCCTGAATACCAAATTGTTCCAGATGCGGGTTGGTGAACTGCGCATCTAGCATGGCGTAACCGCCAACGCGCAGACGGTCGACAAGGTGCACCAGTGCGACTTTGGAGGCTTCGCTCACGCGGGAGAACATGCTCTCACCGAAAAATACGCCCTGTAGGCCAACGCCGTACAAGCCGCCCACCAATTCATCATCCATCCAGCATTCCACTGAATGGGCGAAACCGCGGCGGTGCAGCTCATTATAGAGATTGAAAATGGTGGTGTTGATCCAGGTGGAGGAACGTCCGGGCCCGGGAGCGGCGCACGCATCCATCACGCGTCCGAAATTGGTGTCGACACGGATTTCAAACCGATCAGACCGGACGACTTTCCTGAGTTTTCGGGGAATATGGAAATCATCAAGTGGCAGGACACCGCGCATTTCCGGATCTACGAGAAATATCTCCGGATCATCGCGGTGTTCAGCCATTGGAAACACGCCGATTTGGTAGAATGACAACAAGTCATCGGCGGTTATAGGTCGTGTCATGACTCCTGATCGGCCAGGAAACGTTCCAGCCAGTGAATGTCATAATTACCTGAGTTTACACCTTCCGCATCAACCAGACGCTGGTGCAGCGGCAACGTAGTCTCGACGCCTGATACAACCATTTCGCCAAGTGCGCGCTTCAGGCGAAGCATGCACTCTTCACGTGTCACGCCGTGCACAATGAGCTTGCCGATAAGGCTGTCATAGTAAGGTGGGATCGTATAGCCGGCATAAGCGGCAGAATCGAGGCGTACGCCCAGACCGCCCGGTGCATGGAACTCTTTGATGAGGCCCGGAGACGGTGCAAAGGTTTCAGGATGCTCCGCGTTGATACGGCACTCGATAGCGTGACCGATGAACGGAACGTCTTCCTGAGTGAAGCTGAGCTTCTCACCCTGAGCAATGCGGATCTGCTCTTTAACAAGGTCGATGCGCGTGATCATCTCGGTGACCGGGTGCTCTACCTGAAGGCGGGTGTTCATCTCGATGAAGTAGAACTCGCCGTTCTCGTAGAGGAATTCGATCGTACCGACGCCGAGATAGCCAAGCTTTTTGACAGCGTCGACGACGGTTTTACCGATTCTGTCGCGTTCTTGGTGCGTGATAACGGGGGAAGGTGCTTCCTCGAAGACCTTCTGGTGACGGCGCTGCAAAGAGCAGTCACGTTCGCCGAGGTGGACAACGTTGCCGTGGCTGTCGGCGATAACCTGAATTTCAATGTGACGCGGCTTTTCGAGATATTTCTCGATATAGACTTCGTCGTCACCGAACGCAGCTTTAGCTTCAGAGCGGGCCGTATTGAAAGCCTTGCCCATTTCTTCTTCGCTGCGCGCCACTTTCATGCCGCGACCACCGCCGCCTGATGCAGCTTTGACGAGAACAGGATAGCCCATTTCGGCAGCGACTTTTTTCGCCGTTGCTTCATCAGGTACGCCGCCGTCAGAGCCCGGAACTACCGGTACGCCGACTTCGATCATGGCTTTCTTAGCCGCGATCTTGTCACCCATGAGACGGATATGTTCCGCACGTGGACCAATGAAGTTCAGACCGTGAGCTTCCACGATTTCAACGAAGCGTGCATTCTCGGAGAGAAAGCCGTAGCCCGGGTGGATCGCGCCAGCATGGGTAATCTCTGCGGCCGTCATGATGGCTGCAGACTTCAGATAGCTTTCAGATGCGCCAGGCGGGCCAATGCAGACGCTTTCATCTGCGAGGCGCACGTGCATGGCGTTGCTGTCGGCTGTGGAGTGCACAGCCACAGTGGAAAGCCCCATTTCCTTACAGGCACGGTGGATCCGGAGTGCGATTTCGCCGCGATTGGCGATGAGGACTTTATCAAACATGGAAAAGGCCTAGCCTTTTTTCACTTTGAACAGTGGTTGGCCGTATTCAACGGCTTCTGCATCGTTCACGAGGATTTCGATAATCTCGCCAGAAACTTCGGCTTTGATCTCGTTCATCACTTTCATCGCTTCAATGATGCAGACGACGGAAGCCTTGTTCACAGAGCTGCCTTTTTCAACGAAGGTAGACGCATCTGGCGATGGCGAACGGTAGAACGTGCCGATCATTGGCGACGTAATGATTTCTTCGTCAGCGGCTGCAACTGGTGCAGCGCTTGCGGCTTCGGCAGCCGATGCAGCAGGGGCTGCTGCCGGTGCAGGTGCTGCAGGAGCGGCATAAGAAACAGGTGCTTGAGCAACAACCGGTGCTGCAGGCTTGCTTACGCGAATCTTCAGTTCGCCCTGTTCAACTTCAATTTCACCGAGATCGGCTTCACGCAGAATAGCTGCGAGTTCGCGCACCAGCGCTGGATCTACGGTTGTCTTATCGTTTGCCATGTTTTCGCCTTTCAGCTTGATGGAATCAGGGTGGCAAGTGCCTTAACCGCTAGCACATAGCCAGCTGCGCCAAGTCCTGCAATCGACCCTGTGACGACAGGGCCTATAAAATTGGTAGAACGAAATTCCTCGCGCGCGGCAGGATTCGAAAGATGAACCTCAATTACCGGTAAATCGAGAGATTTCAATGCGTCGTGGATCGCGACGGATGTGTGCGTGTAGGCCGCTGCGTTCAGAATGACGCCCGTCGCTTCGGTTCGGGCCGCTTGCAACAAGTCGACGATTGCGCCTTCGCTATTGCTCTGGTGCATTTGCAGATCAAAGCCATGTAGCGTAGCCTCGTCCCGGGCCATCGTTTCGATGTCCTGAAGCGTCTGGCGTCCGTATATCTCAGGCTCTCGTTGGCCGAGCAGATTGAGATTCGGGCCGTTTATGCAGGAAATAACTCTTGTCATATTGGTCAGGACGCTTAGCACACCTATCGTGATAAACCAGACACTTAATCGACCGCACGGGTGATTGATTTGAATATCAGATTGAATGGTGACTCTTTCGAGGTCAATCCGGGAACGACAATTCTGGGCCTCGTGATCAAGCTTGAGCTTGATCCGAAAGCGGTTGCCGTAGAACGAAACCTTGAGATCGTACCGAAATCACTTCATGGCGACGTGGAGCTGTCGGACGGCGACAATATCGAAATCGTAGAGTTTGTAGGAGGCGGTTGATATGACCGATGCAACCAACCCGAAAAAAGACACGCTAACGATTGCGGGTCGTGAATTCTCGTCGCGCCTCATCATCGGCACCGGCAAGTATAAAGACTATGAGCAGAACCTGCATGCAGCCCAGGCTGCGGATGTGGACATGGTCACAGTTGCTGTGCGCCGGGTAAATCTGACGGATAAGAGCAAGCCGCGTCTTACCGATTTCGTCTCCCCGGAGAAATATACGTTTCTACCAAACACTGCAGGCTGCTTTACTGCCGAGGATGCGATCCGTACGCTTCGTCTGGCTCGTGAAGCGGGTGGTTGGGATCTGGTGAAGCTGGAAGTGCTGTCGGACCAGAAGACGCTTTATCCGGATATGTCCGAGACGCTGCGCGCTGCTGAGCTTCTGATCAAAGAAGGCTTCAAGGTCATGGTCTATTGTTCAGACGATCCGGTCTATGCAAAGCGTCTTGAAGATGCAGGCTGCGTTGCCATCATGCCGCTCGGCTCACTGATCGGTTCCGGTCTTGGCATCATGAATCCGGTGAATATTCGCCTCATCGTTGAGCAGACCCGTGTTCCTGTTATCGTGGATGCGGGCGTGGGCACAGCATCAGATGCTGCCGTCGCCATGGAGCTCGGCTGTGACGGCGTTCTCATGAATACTGCTATCGCAGAAGCCAAAGATCCGGTGTTGATGGCAAGCGCTATGAAGCACGCTGTTATTGCGGGTCGTGAATCCTATCTCGCAGGCCGTATGCCGAAGAAGCGTTACGCTGACCCGAGTTCACCGCTCGCGGGTCTTATCTGACGCTTTAGAATATAAAGACTGAATTCTGCGGAGAAGCGGTGTAACAGGCGATCATGTCTGGTACCGGCCGCTTCTCAGCTTTCAAGCACAATAGCTATCGCCTCTATTTCGGGGCGCGCTTCTGCACCGCGTTTGCCGCGCAAGTGCTTTCAATCTCCATTGCATGGCAGATGTATGCCGAAACGAGCAGTATGCTGCTGTTGGGCGCGATTGGTCTGGTGCAATTTCTTCCTGCGCTCGGGCTAGTGTTTCTTACGGGTATGGCGGCCGATCAGTTCGGACGACGTCTCGTAATGGGAATTTCGGTCGTCGTTGAGCTGGCCTGCGCGCTGACGATTTTGCTCATGGCGGTAAATCGGAGCTTCGATCCGTACGCCGTTCTTTTCGTTCTGCTCGTATTTGGTTGCGCGCGTGCGTTCCTCGCGCCTGCGTCTTCAAGCCTTGCGGTTAATCTTGTACCAAAAGAAGACTTTGTGAACGCGGCCGGTTTTGCGGCGGTTTCCTGGCAGGCCGCATCAATTGTGGGCCCGGTCGCAGGTGGTTTGCTGTATGGTATATCTGCGTCGGTCGCGTATTCGGTTGCTGTCGGTCTGTTCCTTATCGCGGCGGTTCTGGTGTTCGCGATTCCCAAGCCTGATCAGGTGACAGGGCAGGCGGCTAAAACACTCTCGAGCGTGCTGGAGGGCTTCCAGTACGTCTTCAAAGAGAAAGTTGTCCTGGGTGCGATCTCGCTGGACCTCTTTGCGGTATTGCTCGGTGGTGCGGTGGCGATGTTGCCGGTCTATGCGAGCGATATTCTTCAAGTCGATTCACAGGGGCTGGGGCTACTTCGCGCTGCGCCAGGCATCGGGGCGTTGATCATGGTGGCAATCATGAACATTTTCCCGATCCGCGACCATGCAGGGATCATTCTGTTCGTGAGCGTCGCGCTTTTCGGTCTCGCGACGGCTGTATTCGGCGCATCGACCATTGCATGGTTTTCGATTCTGGCGCTGATGTTCGTCGGCGCATTCGACATGGTGTCGGTCTATATCCGCGAAGTTCTCCTCCAGCTCTGGACGCCGGATGACGTGCGCGGACGTGTAAACGCCGTAAACTCGATCTTTCTCGGTGCTTCAAACGAGTTGGGCGAGGCGAGGGCAGGGTTCATGGGGGCTGTGCTTGGTCCGGTCGCTACCGTTGTTCTGGGCGGCTTGGCGGCTATTGGCATTGCGGCTGGCTGGGCATTCTTATTTCCGCAGATCAGAAAAACGCGGTATCTTGAGCGGCCCGAAGACTGATTTCGGCAACCAATGGGCTGCTAAACCGAGTCTTTTGCTGAGATTTTGAATCTCTAGCTTGCCTAATCTCCCAAGTTTTGACAGTTTCTGAGAAAAATAGAGCTGACTATAATAAACATCGGGAGGGCTATAATCCATGATGAAATGGATTTTTGGCGTATTAGTCATCATGGCGGCAACTATTGTTGTCGCGATGTTTGGGGGAGCACCGGACATGGTTTCGGGCGGGCCTCACCCAGAATATGCGGGCATGAGTATTGGCGGCGACAGTGCTGCACGTCTGGAAGGGTTGTGGATCGAGGGGCTCATCCTCTATTTCGCGACATTCCTCATGGCACCGGCCTTTATGGCTTTTGGCGTCGCAGAACATAATCGAAATAAAACATTCTGGACGATGATGGGCGGCGTGACGGCGCTAAACCTTGTCTTTGCGACATTGCTCATCGTGTTTTACGTGGATTTTCTGAACACGGGCGAGACATTCATGTTGCTCGGCTTTCCTGCGCCAACAGCGATGATGCTTTATGGCTGCTGGGGGACTGCTGCATTGTACACGGCCATCTATATCGCCGGGTTCAACAAGTTCATCTTCACGCCTGAAGACGAGAAAACTTTTGAGGCGCTGATTGCGGCCAAAAGTGCAGAAAAGACGGAGGCTTAAGACATGGAAGCGTTCCGTGAACCAATCATCCTCGCCTGTATCGGCGTGTATTTCGTTATCTGTATTCTGGTCGGCATCTGGGCGATGCGTAAGACGCACTCTGCGTCCGACTTCTTTATTGCGGGCAAGGGGCTCGGCCCGGTCGTTGTAGGCCTCGCGGTCTTCTCGTCGACTTTGTCAGGCTTTGGCTTCGTCGGTGGCCCTGGCCTCGTCTACAATATGGGCATGACATCCGTCTGGATGGTGATCGTCTCCACCCTCGGCTATGCGATCGTATTCTACATGCTCGCCAAGCGTATGCGTGTGATGGCGGAGATCAGAGATTCGATCTCGCTGCCGGATATCGTTGCTGCACGTTATTCCAGTAAAGCTGCCGGTGGCTGGATGGCAGTCGTCGTTATTCTTGGTGTGCTTGGATATCTGGCGACACAGATTCTTGCTATGTCGACGGTTCTTCAGTCGATCCTCGGGAACACAGAAATGTTTGAAGGCATCAGCCTGATTACTTGTGCTGTGATTTCGGTGAGCGTCCTGATCTTCTACGCGGTGACAGGCGGTATTCTGGCGTCGGTTTATACCGACCTCGTTCAGGGCCTCATCATGATGGTCTGTGGCTTGCTCGTCGTTGTGGCTGCCGCGATGGCGGTTGATGGCGGGTTCACCGCAGCATCCAGCTCATTGCTTGCCGATGACCCAGAGGCGATCATGCCGTTTGGTTCCGGTGGCATGTTCGCAGCGGTCGCATGGGCATTCATGTTTGGCGTGGGTATTGCGGGCCAGCCGCACCTCATCACTAAGCTGATGATGAACCGTACGGTCAAAGACACGAAGGTCATTCTGCCGCTCTCAATCGCGGGCTATGCGGTTGCAGCGATGCTCTGGATTTCAGTCGGTCTGGTGATGCGTGCACTGGTGCTTCAGGGTAACCATGATCCGCTGGGGCTTCCTGATGACGCGGCACCGGAGTTCCTGACAGCGTATGCTAATCCGCTTCTTGCTGGTGTCGTGTTCGCCGGTCTGTTTGCGGCGATCATGTCGACGGCGGACGGCTTCCTGAACATTGGCGCGGCTGCGATCATTCATGATCTGCCGAAAGCTATTCGCGGGAAACCACTCAAGAATGAACTCTGGTGGGCGCGCGTAGCGACGGTTCTGTTGTGCCTGTTCGCTACCGGCTTTGCGCTGTATGCGCGCTATAATAGCGGTGAGCTTGTCGCGCTGCTTGGTGCGTTCGGTTGGGGCACGTTCGCTGCGGCGATCTTCCCGGTCGTGGCACTCGGCCTGAACTGGAAACGGGCGACGGCGAACGCTGCTATCTTCGCAATCATTCTGTCACTGGTCTTCAACTTCAGTGTTAAACTGTTCGGGATTGCGATGCCGTTCGGCATGGATGGCGGGTTCATTTCCATGTTGATTTCGATGATTGCGTTCATCGGTATTTCTTACATCGAGAAGCCGAAACCGCTTCAGAAGGATATCGAAGCGATCATGGACCTCTAGGCCTTACGTTACGTTAGACCTCGTAAAATCGATCTGTAGCTGATAGCCTGAGCATAAATAAAATATGCTCAGGCTATTTGCGTTCTGAGACGGGGAAGAAACATGCCAAGCGAAACATCCACCGACCATTTCGACGTTCTCATCGTGGGCGCAGGCCTTTCCGGCATTGGCGCGGCGTATCACCTTCAGCAGAAATGTCCGGGTAAAACCTACGCCATTCTGGAAGGAAGAGACGCGATTGGCGGCACGTGGGATTTGTTCCGTTACCCTGGCATTCGTTCCGACTCAGACATGCACACGCTGGGCTATTCGTTCAAACCATGGCGTCAGGCAAAAGCCATCGCAGATGGTCCTTCTATCCGGTCTTACGTTCGGGAAACGGCCGATGAAAACGGCATCTCCGAACACATCCGCTTTGGGCAGGATGTAAAATCGGCCAAATGGTCATCGGAGACGTCGAGCTGGTATGTGACCAGCCTCGACAAAGCGAGCGGAGAAGAGAAAACCGTCACTGGTCAGTATCTTCTCATGTGTAGCGGCTATTACAGCTATGATGCGGGATACACGCCCGACTTTGATGGAATGGAAGATTTCAGTGGTCTGATTATCCACCCGCAAAAATGGGACGAGAGCATCGATTACGCGAACAAGAAGGTTGTCGTCATTGGTAGTGGCGCGACGGCCGTCACGCTTGTGCCTGAAATGGCTAAGACAGCAGCCCATGTCACCATGCTTCAGCGCTCGCCAACCTATATGGCGACACGTCCGGCGACGGACGCTCTTGCAAACAAGATGCGCAAATTCCTTCCAGAGCGACTGGCTTACAGTCTGTCACGTTGGAAGAATGTGCTGTTCACCATGTATTTTTACAATCTCACGCAAAAGCATCCTGAGAAAACGAAGGAGCAATTGATAGGGATTGTGCGGGAGCAACTCGGCCCGGACTATGACGTCGAAAAACACTTCACACCGGCATACAATCCGTGGGAGCAGCGCCTTTGCCTCGTTCCGGACAATGATCTTTTTGAGGCGATTAAGGATGGGGCAGCATCTGTCGTGACAGACCATATCGAGCGCTTTGATGAAAACGGCATTCAGTTGAAATCCGGTGAGCGCATCGACGCAGATATTGTTGTCACAGCGACGGGGCTCGACCTGAAATTCCTCGGCGGTGTTGAACTGGAAGTCGACGGGCGCAAAATCGTGCCGAATGAGCTCCTGAACTATAAAGGCCTGATGTTCTCTGGCCTGCCAAATCTCGCAGGCGTTTTCGGATATACGAACGCGTCCTGGACGTTGAAAGCGGACCTGACCAGCGAATTCATGTGCCGTCTGATCAATCACATGGACCGTTCTGGCGACGTTGCGGCGACGCCTCACAATGATGATCCGAACGTCGAGACAGAAGACTGGCTGAGTTTCTCATCGGGTTATGTACAGCGAACGCTTCACCGCTTTCCGAAGCAGGCATCCAACAAACCTTGGAAGCTCAATCAGAACTATGCCGTTGATCTTATGACGCTGCGTTTCAGCAAGCTGGACGATGGCGTGATGCGCTTCACCAAAGCCGGTGAGCAGGTTCCTGTCTCTGTGGCGCCCGTTGATGCAAGCACACAGGCTGGCGCGCAGGAACTGGCGGCCGAGTAATTAACGGGCGTAAGCCTGAACCGCTTTGTGACGTGGGCAGACGGTTTCATGATCATTGATCATGCCGACTGCCTGCATGAAGGCGTAGACTATGACCGGCCCGCAATATTTGAAACCGCGCTTTTTCAGGGCTTTTGAAAGTGCAGCAGATTCTTCGCTGTTTGTCGGCGCATCGCGGAAGTTTTCCCACGAATTCACGATGGGATAGCCGCCAACAAAGTCCCACATCCACTCAGAGAAAGATTGTGGTTCGTCCTCGAAAGCCAGATAGGCTTTCGCATTGCCGATCAACGCCCGAATTTTCTGAGGTGATCTGATAATGCCGGGATTTTGAAGCGCTTGTTCAATGCGTTCATCGTCCCAGCGTGCAATCGAAGCCGGATCAAAGCCATCGAATTCTTCGCGCATGCTATCGCGCTTATACAGGATGGTCCGCCAAGAGAGACCGGCCTGAAAGCCGTCGAGCTGAAGCTTCTCCCAGAGCGCACGGCTGTCATACTCGGGCACACCCCATTCTTCGTCGTGATATGCGCGATAAACCGCGTCATCAGCGGGAGCCCAGGGACAATGAATTTTGGGGTCTTCTGTCACGGAAAATCTCTTATGCGGATGGCAGGTGGCACTTTGCGGGTTTATCATTGATCGTAACCGGTGTCGCAGACTCTATGGCGTTTGCCAGACGGTCCAGCCGGACTAATGCCAGTCCATCTCCCTCGGACCATGACGTCACGGTGCCCACGGTAGAGATGCCAGCTTTGATTTCGTCGCCGCTTTCTGCCGTCGCTTCAGGAGCAGAAACGCGAAGAAGGCGTTTTCGGACTTCCGTTTTACGCTTCATGCGGCTGGCGACTTCCTGACCGACAAAGCAGCCCTTTTTAAAGTCGATGCCGTTGGTAAGATCCATATTGATATCGGCGGGGAAGACATCGCTCGGGCCATAATCGACTCCGAACTCAGGAAACACAGCGTCTGTACGCAGCTTGGTGTAAGCCGCGGACGCCTGTTCGGAGCTTTCGATAAAGGTCTCACTAATGACGCGCTTTATGTCATCACCATAATTCGGCGGCGTCATGGAAGCCAGAACCGGCAATTCCGAATCTCCCTCGAACACCAGAACCTGCAGATCATCACGACGTGTGAACTGAACGTCGGCGCGAAGCTTTAGCATGGTCAGACGCTTTTGCATGGCTTCGATTTCCGTTTCAGGAAGGTCAATGAGCAATCCATCGTCGGTTCTGAACACAAACATGTCTGTCAGAATCTTGCCCTGCGGCGTCAGCAGCGCACCGTAAACACCATCGCCAATGGCAAGTGTCTCGACGTTGCAGGTCAGAACGCGGTTCAGAAAGCTTGTGGTTTCAGTACCTGTTGCAGAGAGGACAGCGCGATACGAAAGCGGGTAAACAGAATTAGTCATGTGCCAGAGATAGCGAAGCCTGCGCTAAATTCTATGTATAATCTGAGCTTGAATTGTAATTCGTCACGTTGTCAGTGGTTTCGAATAACGTCAAAACGGCATTATGATCGTGACAAGCAGTTAGTCCTGAGGAGATTTCGCTGATGTATGAACTCGTACTTCGCAATGGTCGGGTGATGACTCCGGGTGGACTTGTGTCCACAGACATTGGCGTCTCGAACGGCAAGATTGCTCGCATTGGCGAGATATTCCACTCCGACGCGGCCACGACCTTCGATGCGAAAGGTCTGACCATTCTGCCCGGCGTAATCGACTCACAGGTTCACTTCCGCGAACCAGGCCTCGAATACAAAGAAGATCTGGAAACCGGCGCGCGTTCTGGCGCGCTCGGCGGTGTGACATGTGTGTTTGAAATGCCGAACACTAATCCGTCGACCATTACGCCGGACCTGCTTCAGGACAAATTGAACCGTGCTGCAGGCCGGATGGACATCGACCACGCGTTCTATGCTGGCGCGACGCACGAGAACACACACCTACTGGCTGAAATGGAAGCCATGCAGGGCTGCTGCGGCATCAAGGTGTTCATGGGCGCATCTACCGGCGACCTGCTCGTGCAGGACGATGAGGGCGTTGAGGCGGTGCTTCGAGCCATCAAACGCCGCGCGGCGTTCCACTCTGAGGACGAGTACCGTCTGGCGGATCGTCGTGACCTAGCTGTGACAGGCGACTGGACAAGCCATCCGGTTGTTCGTGACCCTCAAGCCGCAATTCAGTCTACGGAACGTCTGCTTCGTCTTGCGCGGAAAACCGGAAAGCGCATTCACGTGCTGCATATTACGACGGCGCAGGAGATGGAGATTCTGGCGCGCAATAAAGATGTGGCAAGTGTTGAAGTTACACCGCAGCACCTCACGCTCGTTGCGCCTTACGCCTATGAAATTCTGAAAGGCCGCGCTCAAATGAACCCGCCAATTCGCGAACAACACCACGTTGACGCGCTCTGGCGTGCGGTGAATTCAGGCATTGTAGATGTCATGGGGTCTGATCACGCGCCGCACACGCTGGAAGAAAAGGCGCGCCCTTATCCTGCCAGCCCGTCTGGCATGCCGGGCGTGCAAACGCTGGTGCCGGTCATGCTGACTCATGTGAATAACGGACATCTGAGCCTGCAGCGCTTTGTCGAGCTGACCAGTGCTGGTCCACAGCGCGTCTTCGGCATTGTCGGCAAGGGCCGTATCGCTGAAGGCTATGATGCCGACTTCACGGTTGTCGACATGGAACGCCGTGAAATCGTGACGGATAGCTGGTCGAAAACCAAATCCGGCTGGACACCGTTCGATGGCATGGAAGCGCAAGGCTGGCCGGTTGCGACTATCGTACGTGGACAATTCATCATGCAGGATGGTGAGATCGTCCAAAAGGGCCTCGGCAAGCCTGTACGGTTCCAGGAGACGCTGGCTCCGGAAGATGCTGCGTAGAGCGCGCTGAAGGGGGGAAGGTATGCCTGTAGAACGGCGCGGTCTGGAGCGCATCCTTTTCTGGCTGTATGAAGGCTTCGGGACAGGTCCCTATCTGTTCCGTTGGGTGCTGTTGGCTATAGACGCCGCGGCGGTTGCCTTCTTTCTCTGGGCGCCATTTCAGGACCGAACGCAAGCCTATTATATTCTGGACATACTGATCGCGCTCTTTATCGCGCTTGATTTTAGTGCGCGGTTCTGGATATCGCGCCCGCGCCATATGTTCCTGATCAATCCGTTCAATCTGGCGGATATCGTGGTGTTGATCTCGCTATTGTTGCCGATGTTCTTCTCGAACTTCGCATTTCTGCGGATATTGCGGGCGCTACGCCTCGTGCGCGCCTTCACCTTCCTGCGCCGGATGAAGAATATTTCGTCCTACTTGCGAGAGAACGCGGAAATCATTGATCGGGTGGTGAACCTGCTTGTGTTCATCCTGATTATGACTGCGTTCGTATATGGCACGCAGCTCGAGGCGAACGAGCACATCAACTCGTATCTGGATGCGCTCTATTTCACGATCGCCAGTCTCACCACAACAGGTTATGGCGACATCGTTCTGCAGGGCGTGTTCGGCAAGCTGTTATCCATCTTCATCATGGTGCTTGGTATCTCGCTCTTCCTGCGCTTGGTGCAGGCCATCGTGAGGCCGTCCAAAGTGACGTCGGAGTGCACGCGATGCGGTTTATTGCGCCATGAGCCGGACGCAATTCACTGCAAGCACTGCGGTGAGTTCATCAGGCTGCCGACGCATAACGAATAGACTATTCGCACCAGCTCGGCTTGGCTTCGCTGCGATCTTCATTCCAGCGTTGAGCTAGACCACGCTGTTCGAGCAAATGTCCGACATGCACCCCGTCCAGATAGACGTGAGCGCGACCGCGGCCGTATTCATCAACCCCGCGGAATAGGATCTGCACCTGATCCGCGTCGCGGAAAATCTCTTGGACGGCAGAGACGGTCTCTTCACCGAGATCAGCTTCTGCGAGGCATTCGGCGTGGGGTGAGGTTTCCGGGCTATCATACCCAATCAGACGGAAGCGACGTCCTTGCAATTGATACGTGTCCCCGTCGACAGGGCGGACTGCGTCGGCTCTTCCTGCAAGACATTCAGGATTATCATCGCACAGATTTTCCGGCGGCGGCGCGCTACAGGACGCAGCTGTCAAAAACACCGCAAAAATGCCTAAGCGATATGATTGTCGCACAACGTTTCTCCCCCTATGCTCTGCATCAATCAAGCAAAAGAACTGGTAACAAGCCAGCCTAAACTCAAAGGGAGACACATGTCCGGTCCAGTCGAGGAATCGGTGCGCACGGATGCACTGCCGTTTCGTGAAATTCCGTACCTTCCACAGAAGCTGAACGTCACGCATCGTGATGATGGCTCCATTATTCTTGAGAATGGTCAGCCATTACGGCCTTATTCACCACACATGTTGGCGCCGCTGGTCTATTGGGCCGCGAATGATCCTGATCGTCTCTGGCTTGCGCAACGTGATCCAGTCGAGCTAGAAAAAGATGGCTGGCAAAGGCTTACCTATGGCGAAGCGCTTACGCGTATTCGTCGCCTTGCGCAGGGGCTTTTAAATAATGGCGCTGGCACTGATGCGCCGTTGCTGATTCTGTCTCGTAATTCGATCGAGCACGCTCTGATCATGTATGCCGCGATGTGGGCGGGAAGTCCGGTTGTGCCGGTAACGCCGGCTTATGCGCTCCTCAGTCAGGATTTTGCGCGTCTCAACTATGTCGACGGACTGACCTCTCCAAAGTTTATCTATGTCGATGACGGGCAGGAGTATCAGCGCGGTCTGGATGGCATGACACTGGACGGACGTCTGGTCATTCACGCCCGAAATGCGCCGAACGTTGAAAATCAGGTCAGCCTGGATGATCTGGAAACCTCACCGACGTATCAGGTGGATCTGGCTTATGACCACCTTGGTCCGCAAACGACGGCAAAGTTCATGCTCACGTCTGGCTCAACCGGAGAGCCGAAAGCGGTGATTAATTCCCATGAGAACATCGCATCCATGGTGAAGATGATCCGGTCAATCTGGAACACGGAGAAACTTGAGCAGCTTACGAATGGCCAGCAGGTCATGGTGAATTTCCTGCCGTGGAGCCACACCTACGGAGCAAATTCCATTCTGCACTCCATGGCTGACTGGGGCGGTGCGCTGTATATCGACTGGGGCGCGCCTACACCGGCTCGTTTACCTGAGATGATTCGTAATCTGAAAGAGGTTTCACCAACACAGCACACGACCGTACCTGCTGCGTGGACGGCAATTGCGACGGAGATTGAAAACGATCCCGAGCTCGCCGAGACCTTTTTCAAGAAGCTGTTTGTCATGGCGTATGGCGGTGCAGCCATGGGTCAGGATATATACGAGCGCATCCAGAAGGTGGCGATCAAAACGACAGGCGAGCGGATATCGCTTTCTGCGGGCTATGGCGCGACTGAAACATCGCCGACGACCGCAAATGTACACTGGCCGAGTTCTGTCATGGGCTTGATAGGCCTGCCTTTGCCGGGCTGCGAGATGAAGATGGCACCGGTAGGTGAAAAGTATGAGTGCCGTGTGCGTGGCCCTCACATCACCAAGGGCTATTATCGGAATCCGGAGAAAACAGCCAAAGCGTTCGACGAAGAAGGCTTTTACAAACTCGGTGACGCCGTGAAGTTTGCTGATCCGGACGATCCAAATCAGGGCCTCGCTTTTGACGGGCGGATCGCCGAAGAGTTCAAGCTCGCTAATGGCACATGGGTATCTGCTGGCGCTGTACGCATTGGCGCGATTTCCGAAGTTGATGGCGCTCTAGCCGACGCTGTGGTTTGCGGCCTCAACAAGGATAAGATTGGGATTCTGGGCTTTCTGAACGAGAATTTCTGTAAGCGAATTGCCGGTTCGATCCCGCTTGAGGAGATGGCGCGTCACCCTGATATCCGTCAGGCCGTGGAGAACGGATTGCGTTTCTACAATCAGAAAAATCCAAATGCGTCTTCACGCATCGCGGCCTGTATCCTTCAGCCAGACCAGCCTTCGCAGGATAAGGGTGAAATCACCGAAAAGGGCTACATCAATCAAGGCAAAGTTCAGTCTTTGCGCGCGACAGAGGTTGAACGGCTGTTCCAGTCGTCTCCTGATGACGACGTAATCGTTCTTTGAGTTCCGGGAAGAAAAACATGACGACAGAAACAAGAACAGGCGCTGAGGCGCTGGTGAGTACGCTCGCGGACTGCGGTGTGACTGCCTGCTTTGCGAACCCGGGCACTTCAGAGATGAACCTTGTTACGGCGCTCGATAAAGAACCCCGCATTCGGTCTGTGCTTTGTCTTTTTGAGGGTGTGGCGACCGGTGCCGCCGACGGTTTCGGGCGTGTGTCAGAAAAACCTGCCATGACGCTGCTTCACCTTGGCGCTGGATACCTCAATGGTGGCGCGAACATCCACAATGCGAAGCGCGCTTACACGCCAATGATCAACGTGATTGGTGATCATGCGACCTATCACGTTCGGTATGATGCGCCGCTGACTTCGAACATAATTGGACTGGCTGCCCCTAATTCTATCTGGATCAAGTCCGTGCCTGATTCTGCAAGCGCCGGTCGTCTTGCCGCGGAAAGCTTTCATGCGAGCATGAGTGGCGGACAGGGGCCGGTCTCCCTGATTCTACCCGCGGACGCCGCGTGGGATGAAGGCGGAGAACTTTCAACGCCGTTCGCGCCAGGTGAATCGAAGAAGGTAGCAGCAGATGCCATTTCTTCAGTAGCTGCGGCGATCAAAGCTGCAAAAAAGCCGCTCATTCTGATGAGCGGGAACGCGTTGTCGGAAGACGGCTTGAGCGAAGCGTCGCGTCTAAAGGCGGCAGGCGTTCGTGTTATGACCGACACGTTCGTCTGGAAGCAGGCGAGAGGCGCGGGTCGTTTCAATCCGGACCGGATGCAGTATTTTGCTGAAGGTGCGATGGAGGACTTGGAGGGCACTGATCTGATGGTGCTCGCTGGTACTCAAATGCCAGTCGCATTCTTTGCGTACCCGGAAAAGCCGAGCGTGCTGGTGCCTGAGGGCTGCGAGCTCGTCTCTCTCGGCGAACGCGGTATCGATGTGAAGGCCGCATTGAGCGCGCTTGCAGATGAGCTCGGCGCTTCAGAGAAGGCGCCAGTCGCGTCGCGCCAAAGCCCGGATAAGCCAGCTGGTAAGCTTACACCTGTGACAGTCGGGCAATCGATTTGCCGTCATATGCCGGAAGGCTCTCTCGTGTCTGATGATGGCGTTACGGCAAGCCTGCCTATCTTTCTCAGCACGCAGACGGCCGAGCCGCATGAGTGGATGATGCTGACAGGCGGCGCGATCGGGCAGGGTTTCCCTCTTGCTGTTGGGGCGTCGATTGCAAAGCCTGAGGCCCGAACAATCTGCCTCTCAGGTGACGGGGCCGGTATGTATACAGTTCAGGCGCTCTGGACGATGGCGCGTGAGAATCTGAAGGTGGTGAACATTGTGTTCGTGAACCACACTTATCGCATTCTGAATATTGAGTTGAAGCGCACAGGCGCGGGCAATCCGGGCCCAGCAGCGCAGAATATGCTTAATCTTGGAACGCCGGAGATCGACTGGAAATCACTCGCAGAGGCGCAGGGCTTGCACGCCGAAAATGTCACGACGGCTGAAGAGTTTGATGAGGCGTTTGAGCGTGCCATGACGGCGGACGGACCGGTTCTGATCGCAGCACATGTTGCGGGCTAGGGCGTTTCGCCCGCAGCCATGAGGGAGAGATTTTCTGACAGTGTTCTGCCGCGCGCAAATAGCTCTGTCTCTCTCTCGGTCGTTGATGCGTCACACCCTGATACATCGCGCTGCGTATCGAGATAGGCTCGGTTAAAGGTATCAATCAGTCGCGACCGGAGGTAGCCGCTCGAAGGCGCTTCCACATCCAGCATGTTGAGCATGTACTCTCGCCAGGTCTGGTCATCCGTTCCGTTGCACACAACACGCATGGCGTGGATCTGGCCAAGTACGCGGGACAGGTCAGTCAGGGTGCTCTGATACTGGCGCGTTGTCCGGAATTCCTGTGCATTAGCGGCGCCAACGGCACTGATGGAAAGTGCAATGGCAACGGAGGCGTAGCGGAGCGTATTTGCAGAGGTGCGGATCATAGAGCGGACATTATCAAGCTGGATGTTTTTTACACGTGAATTATCGGCATAAAAAAGCCCCGGACAGTTTCTGCCGGGGCTTTTTGACTGAATTAAGTTGTCGGATGTTAGCCGCGACGACCGCTGACTTTTCCCAGACCAATTTGCTTAGCGAAGTCGGAGCGCTTCTTGGTGTAGCTAGGTGCAACCATTGGATAGTCCGCAGGCAGACCCCAACGTTTGCGATACTCCTCAGGCGTCATGCCGTAATGCGAGCGAAGGTAACGCTTCAGCATTTTGAGCTTTTTGCCGTCTTCGAGGCAGATGATATGGTCTTCCGTGATGGATTTGCTGACAGGCACTGCTGGTTTCGGGCGCTCCTGAGCTGGAGCCGCTTCCTGTGAAGCGAGGCCGGAAACAGTCTTGTGAACTGATGCAATGAGATCAGAGAGAGAATCTGTCGGGACGGGATTGTTCGCGACGAATGAAGCAACAATATCAGTTGTCATTCGCATGATTTCGTCAGCTTCCAAAGAGCTGTTTGAGTTTTCGGGAGTCATTTCGTCCTCGGACATGTTTACTAAGCTCGTCCGTATTACAGGCGACGAAATAGATTTCAAGTATTAAAAAGAAAATCTAATGCAATCTATATTTGTGTTTAATGCTTGGTGATTTTTGCTCAATTGGCTTGCACGAAAACCAGTCGAGGTTTAGACAGTCGCCAAAATATATGGAGATAGTGCCAATGGCAGGTGCCTTCGACGGTGTTTCGCAAACAGCCGGATTTTTTTCAACGGGTCTCGCTGAATCTGATGCTGATGTTGCAGCAATCATTAAGCGTGAAGCTAAGCGTCAATCAGAGAAGATCGAGCTGATTGCTTCCGAGAATATCGTGTCTCAGGCTGTGAAAGCAGCTCAGGGCTCTGTGTTCACGAACAAATACGCCGAAGGTTATCCAGGCCGCCGCTATTACGGTGGCTGTGAATTTGCTGATGAGGTTGAAGCGCTGGCGATTGAGCGTCTGAAGCAGCTTTACAATGCTCAGTTCGCGAACGTGCAGCCACACTCCGGAAGCCAGGCAAACCAGGCGGCATTCATGTCTATGATGAAGCCGGGTGACACTTTCATGGGGATGAGCCTGTCCGAAGGCGGTCACCTGACGCATGGCGCGAAGGTGAACCAGTCTGGCAAATGGTTTGAAGCCGTTCACTACGGCGTTGATCCTGAAACTCACCTCATCGATTATGATCAGGTTCGTGACGTTGCAAAAGCGCACAACCCGAAAGTCATTATTGCGGGTGGTTCGGCATATTCTCGTATTATCGATTTCAAGAAATTCCGCGAAATCGCTGATGAGATCGGCGCATACCTGATGGTGGACATGGCGCATTTCTCCGGCCTTGTGGCTGGTGGCGTTTATCCGAACCCGCTCGAATATGCTGACGTCGTAACATCTACGACGCATAAGACCCTTCGCGGACCACGCGGCGGCATTGTTCTGACGAATGACGAGAAGCTGGCTAAAAAGATCAACTCTGCTGTCTTTCCGGGTCTTCAGGGCGGTCCGCTCATGCACGTCATCGCGGCGAAAGCTGTGGCGTTCAGCGAAGCGCTTCGTCCTGAGTATAAGCAGTACGCCCAGCGTGTCGTAGATAACGCGCGTACACTCGCCAAAGCGGTTATGGATGGCGGTCTGGACGTTGTTTCCGGCGGCACAGACTCTCACCTCATGCTGATCGACCTGCGTCCTAAAGGCGTGAAAGGTAATGCTACCGAAGATGCGCTGGGTCGCGCCTTCATCACATGCAACAAGAACGGTATTCCTGACGACCCTGAGAAGCCGGCTATTACTTCCGGTATCCGTGTTGGCGCGCCAGCGGGCACAACACGCGGTTTCGGTGAAGCAGAATTCACGAAAATCGGTGGCTGGATCTGTGAGATCGTCGACGCACTGTCCGCGGGTGGCGACACTGCTGCAGCCGAAGCCAAGGTTCGTGAAGAAGTTCTGGCGCTGACCAGCGAATTCCCGATCTATCCGGGCGAAGAAGGTCTCTAATCGGTGCGCTGCCCGTTTTGCGGATCTGAAAACACAGCGGTCCGGGACTCCCGGCCCGCTGAAGACAATACGGTGGTTCGCCGTCGTAGGTCCTGCGAAGATTGTGGCGCCCGTTTCACAACATTCGAGCGCGTTCAACTGAGAGAAATTACCGTCGTAAAACGCGATGGTAAGCGCACGCCTTTCGTTCGCGAAAAGCTGTTGCGCTCGGTCATGATTGCGCTCCGGAAGCGTCCGTTCGAGCCTGAGCAAATCGATCAGCTCGTGTCCGGTATCATTCGCCGGCTTGAGAGCTCTGGTGAGTCGGAAGTCAATTCAGAAGACATTGGCGAATACGTTATGGAAGCGCTCGGTGAGCTCGATCCTGTTGCGTATGTTCGCTACGCGTCCGTCTATCGGGACTTCAAAGACGCGAGCGCCTTTGCGCACTTCATTGAAACGCACGCGCTGGAAAAGCATATCGACGAGTCCGGCGAAAAGGAGTGACCTCGATGAGAGTCACTTTGAAGATCGCCACGTCTCTTGATGCACGGATCGCAACCTGCACTGGCCATAGCCAGTGGATCACTGGAAGCGAAGCGCGCGCAGCGGTTCATCGTTTGCGCGCAGAGCATGATGCTGTTCTCGTCGGTTCGGGCACTATGCTGGCCGACGATCCAAAACTGACTGTTCGTGGATTTTACGTAGCGCGTCAGCCGGATCGTGTTGTTCTTGATACGTATCTGAAAACACCTGACAACGCCGCAATTTTTGATGCGCCATCCGGGCGAAGCATCCTCTTTGCGGGGCCTGCTGCAGAATCGGGCCGTGAATCGGAGCTAAAAAAGTCCGGAGCAGAGGTGGAACGGGTCGCAATGCGTGGCTCCAGTCTGGACGTTCACGATGTTTTGAGCCGCCTGTCATCCAAGGGCGTGTCTTCTGTCTTTATTGAGGGCGGAGGTGTGGTCGCTGCCAGCTTTCTAAAGGCCGGATTGATCGACAAGCTTGAGTGGTTTCGTGCGCCCATGATCATTGGCGGGGACGGGCGACCGGCATTCGGGTCGCTTGATGTGGAAGATCTGGGTGCGGCATTCCGTTTGGTTCGTACGGGTGTACGAGAAGCGGGTGTTGATCTATGGGAAACGTACGAAAAAGGAGAGTGACCCATGTTCACCGGTCTTGTGCGCGACCTCGGCGTCATCGAATCTATTGAAGAAGTCAACGGAAACCGGAAGTTTTCCGTGCGTGGCAGTATCGATCCGAAAGACCTGACCATGGGGGCTTCGGTCTGCCATTCAGGTGTGTGTCTGACGGTCATTGATGCCGATTTTTCTGGCGATGTGCCGCTGTGGGTTGTTGAGGCTGTTCCTGAAACACTTCGTCTGACATCACTCGGTAACAAGGTGGCAGGTGACCGTGTGAATCTTGAGCCAAGTCTGCGTTTGGGTGATGAGTTGGGTGGCCATTTGGTGTTCGGTCACGTCGATGGTCTCGGGAAAGTCCAAAGCATCGTGGAAGAAGGTGACGGGTATCGCGTGTCTGTAGAGGCGCCTGAAGCGCTTCGTCCGCTTATCGCGCTGAAGGGCTCGGTTGCTGTAGACGGTATTTCTCTGACCATTGCGGGTGTGACTGAAGCCGGCTTTGAGCTGGCAATTATTCCGCATACCTTCGAGGTAACATCTTTAGGGCTTGCGAAGGCTGGAGACGCCGTAAATCTCGAGGCTGACATGCTCGCTCGCTATGTTTCCAGACAGATGGAATTTCGCTGAGGGTTGCCTTCGTACGAAAAAGTCGTACATGTCCGGACATGAATTCGATCCAAAACATAATTGAAGCATTTGGCGGTCTGCGTCCGTTTGCGAGGGCGGTGAATAAATCGCCTTCAACGGTGCAGTACTGGATTGAGCGTGGAAGCATCCCAGCTTCTGCGCAGGCACTCGTTTTCCAGCTTTCGGAAGATCAGGGCCTTGGTTTTTCCAAAGACCAGATAGCCAACGCTGTTTCGCAGCCGGAAACGAAAGGAACAGACGCCGCGATGAGTGAAGATTTTCACAGCGCGATTTCCTCCATTGAGGAGATCATTGAAGATGCCCGTAATGGCAAAATGTACATTCTTGTCGACGCTGAAGATCGCGAGAATGAGGGTGATCTGATCATCCCGGCTCAGTTCGCCACACCTGACGCCGTCAATTTCATGGCGACGCACGGCCGTGGCCTGATCTGTCTGGCGATGACGCATGAGCGCGCGGGCATTCTGAACCTCGAGCCGATGACGCGGAATAATCGCGAAAGCATGAGCACGGCGTTCACTGTGTCTATTGAGGCGAAAGACGGCGTTACTACCGGTATCTCGGCTCAGGACCGTGCTCGTACAGTCGCCGTGGCGATTGACCCTACAAAGAACAGTGACGACATCGTGTCTCCGGGCCATGTCTTCCCTCTGGTCGCTCGTGAGGGCGGCGTTCTGGTTCGTGCAGGTCACACTGAGGCTGCTGTCGATATTTCCCGTATGGCTGGCCTCTATCCGGCTGGCGTGATCTGCGAGATCATGAATGAAGACGGCACGATGGCGCGTCTTCCGGACCTGGTGTCATTCGCGCAGCTTCATAATCTGAAGATTGGTACGATTGCTGATCTTATTGCTTATCGTCGCCGTAACGACCGATTCCTTGAACGCCGTATCGATGTGCCGTTTGAGAGCGAGCACGGCTCTGGTTTCCGAGCGATCGTATTCAAAAATACGATTGACGGTGCAGAGCACATGGCGCTCGTGCATGGCAAAATCAGCCCTGACGAACCCGTTCTGACGCGCGTCCACCGCATCAATTTCATGAATGATGTTCTGGGTGAGAAGACCGGTCGGTCCAATCTTGTACGCAATTCCATGAAGATGATCGCAGAGGCAGACGAGCCGGGTGTGATCATCCTTCTGAACACCATGCGTAAAGATAGTATCGCTGAAGGGCTGGGCGCTGCGTCGTCCGGGCCTGTGGACCACAGCCGTCCGCTGCGTGAATACGGCGTAGGTGCGCAGATCATGAAGGATCTCGGGATCCGTAAAATTATTATTCTTACAACGTCCAAGCCGTCAAAGGTCGCTGGTATCGATGGATACGGGCTGAGCCTTGAAGGTTGGCGCATGATTAAAGAGGACGGCTAGTATGGGCCCGAGAGTATTGCTGATAACATCGCGCTATTATGAGAAGATTTCTCTGGAGCTGGAAGCCGGCGCGATGGAAGTTCTGGAAGCTGCAGAAGCACGTGTCGAAACCGTAGAAGTTCCTGGCGCATTTGAAATTCCGGGCGCTGTGGCCATGGCTGCCGATAGCGACATGTACGATGCGTTTGTAACGATCGGTTGCGTCGTTCGCGGTGAAACTACGCACTATGATTATGTGTGTGGTGAGTCCGCGCGTGGACTTATGGATTTGACTGTTCAACGCCGTCTGCCTATCGGCTATGGTATTATTACAGTCGAAAATCAGGAACAGGCCTGGGCACGGGCCGACAGACAGCAGAAAAACAAGGGCGCAGACGCTGCAACAGCGGCTCTTGAAATGCTGAAGTTCCGTAGGGAAACACTTCGCGGATGAGTAAAGAACAAAAATTGCCGCCTGATATTATCAGAATTCGTCGCTCCGGCGCACGACTCGCGGCGGTTCAGGCTGTTTACCAGCTCGAAATCACCGAGCGGGGCGCAAAAGCGGTTATCCGTGAATTCATGGAGGACCGTCTTGGCCTCGATGATGACGGCCACCCAGTTGAAGACGCTGACCCTGATCTGTTCAAACAGATTGTTCAAGGCGTTGTCGACAAGCAAAGCCTGATCGATGATGCGATCAAGGCGCGCCTGTCGGAGAAATGGCGTCTCGATCGCATCGACTCGACATCACGTGCGATTCTTCGTTGCGCGACGCAGGAACTGGCGACGCGTGCAGATCTTTCAAACGCCGTGATCATCGAAGAGTATGTTGGAATTGCGCACGCATTCTTCGATGGAGACGAGCCGAAATTCGTGAATGGCCTGCTCGATAAGGTGGCCCGCGATGTCCGTCCGGACGGCGTTCCGATCGGTTATCTGGAATCGTGAAAGAGTTTGAGTTCATAAGAACTCTTCTCTCTCCTTTGGCACAAAGCAGAGGCGCGGCGTCATTGAAGGATGATGTCGCGCTACTTGATTCCGGACTTATCGTTACGACAGACACGCTCGTTGAGGGCGTTCACTTTCTATCAGCTGATCCTCTCGAAACAGTCGGCAAAAAGCTGGTCCGGGTGAATGTATCCGATTGTATTGCGAAAGGCGCACTGCCCCATCAGGCTCTGTTTAATCTGGTCTGGCCATCCAGCCGCTCAGACGAAGAACTTCATGCACTTGTAAATGGGCTCGGATCTGATCTGCGTGCCTTCGATATCGATTTGATCGGCGGCGACACAACATCCAGTCCGGGTCGTCTGGTATTGTCGGTAACGCTCCTTGGGTGTCCGGTCGGTGACAACGTCCCGAGACGGGGCGATGCACTCGAGGGTGACGATATCTGGATTACTGGCGTTATTGGGCACGGTGTTGCAGGGCTGCGCGCGATAGAGCGAAACCTTGAAAGCGATTTCCCGCAAAGCGTCTTGCATTACCGCGTGCCTCAATTGCCATCTTTAGAGATCGCGCATCTGATCGCGCAATATGCCAATGCATCGGCTGATATCTCTGACGGCCTCGTTGCCGATCTTGGCAATATTTGTGACGCGTCCGAGTGCGGAGCGACGATCAGGTTGAGTGATATTCCGTTGGTGCAAAATGTGTCGTCTCTCGATTTGCGCTCGGTCGATTTGCTATCGGGCGGCGATGATTACCAATGCCTATTCACTGCACCGCAAAACTGCCGTGGGATGATCGAGGCGAAGACCAGACAGACAAATCTGACCGTAACCCGCATTGGTCGCTGTGAAGCGAGTAGGGGCCTGAACCTGTTGGACGCGAACGGGATGCCTATCAAACTATTAAAAACAGGATGGGAACACGGCGGCAATTCATAACAGTTTTTCAGCCATTATTTCGTATGTATGCTGGCATGAAGAACCTCATTCGTACCCTTTTCGCTGTTATCTTTTTCGCTGGCGTCTCATTTGGCGCAGGGCCAACCGCGTTTGCGGCTGGTGATGAAGGCGGGCAGGGCGGGTCCAACCGGACTGTTGATCTTTCCAACATCGTTGTTCCTGTCCAGCGCGACGGTGAGTTGATCAACTATCTCTTCGTGAGTGCGGTCGTCACGATAGCAAGCGGACATGACCACTGGGGTGCACGTGATCGTGCGCATATCATCCGTGATGGTATTCTTCGTGCAGCGCATCGCACGCCTGTTGGGCTGGCGGGTCATCCAATGGAACTCGATGAGCAGCAATACCTCGATATCGTCCGGATGGTCGTCGAAGAGGAAATGGGCGAAGGCTCTGTTGAGTCGATAGAAATTCTGGCGACCGATTCACAGCTCGTCTTCATTGAAGGATGATATTCAGAGCGTTCTGAAACGTCAGAAAAATCCTCTCAAAACACTGTAATGCGCGGCAGTTTCTGCTGCGCAATTAGCATGCTTGCGCACTCATCTACTATTTGCCAACAATAACCTCACAAACAAAAGGGGAGCTGTGCGGAGGTATTCCGTCTCCGTGTAGGGCAGTTCCGATAAAAATACATAGTGAGGAAAAGATGGACTTAACGACTGTCCTGGTGATTGTTGCTGCTATAGCAGCCATCGCCTTCGGCTTTTTTCTAAGCCGGTCAATCATGTCCGCGTCGGCGGGCAATGATCGCATGCAAGAAATTGCTAAAGCAATTCAGGAAGGTGCAGACGCCTATCTGTCCCGACAGTACAAAACCATTGGTATTGTCGGTATTCTGATTGCAGTCGCTCTGCTGATTGCCTTTCAGGGCAACTTCATCATTGTCGTAGGCTTCCTGCTTGGTGCCATTTTGTCTGGCGCAGCAGGCTTTATCGGTATGAAAGTCTCTGTGCAGGCTAACGTCCGCACCACGGAAGCCTCCATGAATGGCGGCCTCGCGGCTGGTCTCGACATGGCTTTCAAGTCAGGTGCGGTCACAGGCTTGCTTGTCGTCGGCCTCGCCTTACTCGGGACGACTGGTTATTACGCTATTCTCACGTCTGGCATGGGCCTGGAGAGCGGAAATCGCACATTGATTGACGGCCTTGTTGCTCTCGGTTTCGGTGCATCTTTGATTTCTATTTTTGCGCGTCTCGGCGGCGGTATCTTCACGAAGGGCGCCGACGTGGGCGGCGATATGGTAGGCAAGGTCGAAGCTGGTATTCCAGAGGATGACCCTCGTAACGCTGCGACGATTGCTGACAATGTCGGCGATAATGTCGGTGACTGTGCGGGTATGGCAGCTGATCTGTTCGAGACCTATTCAGTGACGCTCGTCGCAACAATGGTCCTTGCGTCCATCTTCTTTGCTGGAGCTGATGCATCCCTGATGATGCTTCTGCCGCTCGCAATTGGTGGTATCTGTATTATCGGCTCGATCCTTGGCACGTATTTCGTTCGTCTTGGGAAAGACAATAATGTGATGGGCGCTCTCTATAAGGGCTTCGTTGCAACAGCTGTTATCTCCGGTATCGGTGTCGCTGCTGTGATTTACATGCTGATGGGTAGCTTTGATGCCACGGTTGAAACCGGCGCGGGTCTCGTGATCAACGGCTGGGATCTTCTTTATTGCGGTATTGTTGGTCTCGGCGTGACGGGACTGATTGTTTACATCACCGAGTATTATACTGGCGTAGACAAACGGCCTGTGCGATCCGTTGCTCAGGCGTCCGTCTCCGGTCACGGCACGAACGTGATCCAGGGTCTGGCTGTGTCTCTGGAATCTTGTGCGCTTCCGGCGCTCGTTATTATTGCGGGCATCATCCTGACCTTTAATTTTGCAGGCCTGTTCGGCATTGCGATTGCGACAACGACGATGCTTGCGCTTGCCGGCATGGTGGTTGCGTTGGATGCATTCGGTCCAGTTACAGATAACGCAGGCGGTATTGCCGAAATGGCGGGTCTGGATGAGAGCGTGCGTAGCACGACCGACACGCTTGATGCTGTTGGTAACACCACGAAAGCTGTGACGAAGGGCTATGCCATTGGCTCTGCAGGTCTTGGCGCGTTGGTGCTGTTTGCGGCTTACACGGAGGATTTGAACTACTTCACTGCGAACGCGGTGGAAGGATCATTCTTCTATGGCGTTGTCGCCGACTTCTCTCTCTCCAACCCTTATGTCGTTGTAGGTCTGCTGTTTGGTGGTCTTCTTCCATTTCTGTTTGGTGGCATGTCCATGATGTCTGTTGGCCGGGCCGCGCAAGATGTCGTTGAAGAGGTTCGTCGTCAGTTCCGTGAAATGCCTGGCATCATGAATTTCGAGCAGCGTCCGGATTATGGCCGCGCGGTCGACATTCTGACCAAGGCTGCGATTCGCGAAATGATTGCGCCGTCTCTTTTGCCGGTACTGTCGCCGCTCGTGCTTTTCGGCGCAATTCTTTTGATCGCTGGCAAAGGTGCTGCATTCTCTGCGCTGGGGGCGATGCTGCTCGGCGTGATTGTGACCGGTCTGTTTGTTGCGATTTCCATGACCTCCGGTGGCGGTGCATGGGATAACGCTAAGAAGTCCTTCGAAGATGGTTTCGTCGATAAGGACGGCGTGAAGCATGAGAAAGGCTCTGATGCACACAAAGCATCTGTAACCGGCGATACCGTAGGTGACCCTTACAAGGACACGTCTGGTCCAGCGGTGAACCCGATGATCAAGATCACTAACATCGTGGCTCTGATCATGCTCGCGGTTATTGCGCACTGGGGCGCTCACTAAGCTCCAACGGTAGAGCCAAAGAAAAAGCCCGGCATCTCGCCGGGCTTTTTTAGTGAAATTCTGTACCGTTACTGACCAATCTGGCCCGGATCGCGTTGTTGCTGAGGCAGAGCTACCCGGCCGACATTGCCGAAAATCTGCTCAAGCAAGCCAAGCTCGCGACCACGTGTTGGCGTCTCGCGTGACGCGTAATTGATGACGCGGCCGTCTTCCTGGTCGTATTGGAGGACCTCTTCCACAACATCGTCTTCGCCGAATCGGATGGCGACGATTGTGCGTTCAACAACGCGAGGATGGTAGAATGCGAAACGTTCACGTGTCGCGCTCAGATAAATCCATGTATTGTCGTCAAACAGGCTGGTCGTGGACGGAGAGCCAAGGCTGCCGAGTACGGTCGAACGGTTGTCTGTGCCGGGCGTGATATCTGCCGGAGCGATTTCATCAGCCACATAACCCTGATAATCTCGTGTCGCATTTGCGCACGCAGACAAAAGCGCTGCAGAAGCAAGTACAAAGAATAATTTGCGCGCCATGGGGCTTCTCCTATCTTCCGGCATGAACTAACGGGACTGATAGCCGTTTGGCAAGCGAAGAGCGTATATATGATGTTTTTGTCACGATTGTTTTCACAGAAGTCAGGACCGAAGTCTGTTGCGGCCCGACTTTTTGACCAACTGAACCGTCAGTCGCGGCAGATTGAGCTCTTTGCCGAAGGGCGTGTGCCCGACACGTTTGAGGGGCGTTTCGAGGCCGTAACGCTGCATGCCGCCATTCTGATGCGTCGTTTGAAGCTCGCTGGACCATCCGGCGCGCGCGTCGCGCAAAAACTATTCGAGAATATTTTTTCCAATTTCGATTATGCATTCAGAGAAGCCGGTGTTGGCGATCTGATCGTTGGTAAAAAGATGCGAAAACTGGCAGAAGGTTTCTATGGACGCATCAGGGCATACGAGTCAGCTTTTGAGGGCGAGGGCAGCATCGCTGAGGTGATTTCGCGTAATTTAATGGTAGACGCATCGGCGGAAGACCTTCAGGCAGCAACCCGTTATACTGAAGCGGCAGTCGCGGCATTGGACGCGCAATCAGAAGACAGCCTTTTCGCGGGAGAGCTCGACTGGCCCGCTGCGACGGAATTTTTCTCCGGATAGACACACTTACGGGCTGGTTATATGGCAAACTGTTGCCTAAAAGCTCATCCGAACCAGTAAAGAAGGCATTTTTAGCATGACAGCTGAAACTCTCGTACTTTCAGTGGATGCCATGGGCGGCGACCATGCCCCGGAAAGCGTTATGCGTGGCGTCGCGCTGCTGGCTGCCGAAGGCCGTCCTGTGAACTTTCTCCTTCATGGGGACGAGGCTCAGCTGCGTCCTTATCTGGATGCTGATCCCAAACTCGCGCGTGTTTGTGAAATTGCGCACACGGACAAGGCTGTCTCCATGGATGCCAAGCCTAGTCAGGCTCTGCGCGGCGGGAAGAACTCCAGCATGTGGAACGCGCTTCAGGGGGTGAAGTCCGGAACTGCGCACGTCGCGATTTCCGCGGGCAATACCGGCGCGCTGATGGCTATGTCTAAGCTTGTTCTGCGCATGGTGCCCGGTGTTCATCGTCCGGCTCTTGCGGCCAGCTGGCCGAGCCCGCGCGGTGCGAGCATCGTGCTGGATGTCGGTGCCAATGTAGAAGCGGATGCCGAGCAGTTGGTCGAGTTCGCGATTATGGGCGCGGCCTATTCTAAAGCGATCCACGGAAAAACTGATCCGAGCATTGGTCTGCTGAATATCGGCTCTGAAGAACTGAAAGGTATCGAATCAGTTCGACAAGCCGCTGACATGCTTAAAGGCAATGAATTCGGTCTGAACTATTACGGTTTCGTCGAGGGTAATGACATCTCGATGGGCACGACCGACGTCGTGGTCACGGACGGTTATACAGGGAACATCGCGCTTAAAACTGCAGAGGGCACGGCTAAGCTTGTGGGTGGCTTTGTAAAAGAAGCGCTGACCAGCTCTATTCTGTCCAAACTTGGTGCAGTTCTGGCCAGTGCGGGTCTAAAGCAGCTTAAACAGCGGCTTGATCCCGGAAATGTAAACGGCGGTGTGTTCCTGGGCTTGAACGGAATTGTTTTGAAGAGCCATGGTGGTACTGATGCAGAAGGTTTTGCGACGACGCTTCGTTTGGCCTATAGCGTTGGAAAAAGTACATTTCATCAGGACGTAGAAGCCAGCCTGTCGCGTTTTCAGGCCTCACACCCTGAAGCCGAGGAAGCGGTCAGCACATGAAACAAGTCATTCGCGTAACCGGTGTCGGAAGCTATCTGCCGAGCAGGATTCTGACAAACGAAGACTTGTCGCGTATGGTCGACACGAATGACGAGTGGGTTAAGGCGCGCACGGGCATTTCCCAGCGACATATTGCTGATGATGGTGAATTCACATCAGACCTTGGTGCCGAGGCCGCCAAAGCAGCTCTGAAAGCTGCCGGCATTACGGCGGACGACATTGATCTTCTTGTGTGCGCGACCGCAACGCCAGACTACACCTTTCCGTCCACGGCGACGATCATTCAGAATAAAATCGGCATGCGTCAGGGCGCGGCGTTTGACGTGGGCGCTGTTTGCTCAGGGTTTGTATTTGCGCTGGCGACAGCCGATGGCCTGATGCGCAATTCCGGTTTCAAGAAAGCGCTCGTAGTCGGCGCAGAGACGTTCTCGCGAATTCTTGACTGGTCGGATCGAACAACTTGCGTTTTGTTCGGCGATGGCGCTGGTGCCGTTGTACTTGAGGCCGATACTGCAGAAGATGACGCGCAAATCGGTCTTCTTGGTCACAATCTACGGACAGATGGTTCGTATAAGGACCTTCTCTATGTAGATGGTGGGCCTTCAGTGACGCAGACGGTTGGACATTTGCGTATGATCGGTAATCAGGTTTTCAAACACGCAGTTGTCAATATTTCCAGCGCGGTAGAGAACCTTCTGGCCACGACTGGCGTCGATCATAACGAAATCGACTGGTTTGTGCCTCATCAGGCGAATCAACGCATTCTTGATGGTGTCGCAAAACGATTATCCATAGACTCAGCAAAAATTGTGTCTACTGTTGGTAAACACGGTAATACTTCAGCGGCTTCAGTCCCCTTAGCGCTGGCAGAAGCCATTGATGATGGCCGTGTAAAGTCAGGTAACCTGGTTCTGACGGAAGCGATGGGCGGCGGCTTCGCCTGGGGAGCAAACCTCTTCCGTTTGTAAGAGTTTCGTTAAGGAATCGGGTGTTTTCTGTTAATGCTGTTAAGGAGGTGGGAGTGCAGCACGATAAGGCGGTCACCCGAGCCGAGATCATGGATTCACTGGTACGTGAAGTTGGTCTGACCCGGCAAGACTCAGGAGAATTGCTCGAGCGTGTGCTCGAACTGATCTCCGACGATCTCACAGATGGCCAGACAGTTAAGTTGGCCCGCTTTGGAAACTTTGTCGTGCGTGAGAAAAATGCGCGTATGGGACGTAACCCCAAGACTCGCATTGCCGCGGAGATCTCGGCCCGTAGGGTCGTAGCGTTCCGTCCTTCTCCTCTCCTCAAACAGCGTGTGGATGACTCTCTGAATAAAGATTAGGGACAAATAAAATGACCAGCGCAAACGGCACCGTCACCAAGTCAGCAACTGCATTTCGTTCGATTGGTGAGGCTGCTAAGGAGCTCGGGCTCCCGACGCATGTTCTTCGTTTCTGGGAAACAAAATTCTCAGCACTGAAGCCTGTAAAACGTCGCGATGGTCGTCGCATGTACCGCCCCGAAGATGTGGACACTGCTCGCGCGATTCAGGCTTTGCTGCATGATCAGGGCCTGACCATTAAGGGCGCGCAGAAAGTTATCCGCGAGCAGGGCGTATCTGCTGTGCTCGATGGCGGCGTCCGCCTTGGGCAACCGATCCGCGAAGTGATCGATCCGTCCCAGTTCAATAGTCCGGCTGCTAATCCGGTGCAAAACCTGCAAAAGACCGTGAATGACGTTGTCGAATCAGGTGTGTTTACATCGACATCTGCAGCCGTGACCGAAGATCGTCTCTCAAGCCTGCTCTCAGAGCTCGATTCAGTGAAATCACGTCTCGATGCAGTGCTGGTTAAAGACGCGGCCTGATCCAACCTACGTAATTCTTGCAAGCCTCATCCGGGGTGATTTATATCTGCGCCTCTCTGATATCGGAGCGTGGCGCAGCCCGGTTAGCGCACCGGTCTGGGGGACCGGGGGTCGGAGGTTCGAATCCTCTCGCTCCGACCAGAGATTTTCCAAATATGCCAGCCGGCCCGCGGTTATTCGCGAGGCCGGTTTATTATGTCTCGCAGAAGATTGCGCGCGGCGTCCTCCGGCGTAGGCGCTTCTTCCTCGTCTGTCGTCTCAGTCTCGGTTTCAGCGGCGGCGTCTTCAGACGCCTGGTTTTCAGAAGACTCATCGGTGCGGTTACGGTTGATGCCCAAAGCATCGCCAATTAGCCCGCTCACTGCGTCATCGCCTAGTCTGGAACGCGCTTCATCTTCAAGTCGGCTTCGAACCGCGCCGGCGGCCAGATCAGCGATGAATTCTGTGTCGAGGCTACCGCGGGGCGATGCCCATCCGCCTGTAATGGCCAGAGGAATGCCGTAACCTTCAAAACCATTATCGGCGCCTGTCGCACTGGTCAGCGCACGTGGATAGAAGTGGATGTCCAGGGTTTGGTTGTAGAGGTCAATCTCGCCTTCAGCCGTCGCGCGCAGGAATGGCGCTACCAGATTCATGGTCGAAATCCCAGCGACGCCTTCTCGTATGTGTCCTTCAAGAAGAAGCGATGAGAAGTCTGTTTCAGCTTCCGGAGAGAGCGCGTCCGGTAATGTACGTGTTTCGAGGAATGTCTGAGCGCTCCTAAGAAGCTGCGGCAGGTTTATTCCCAGAATTGCCCCGTCAGCGACCTCAGCACGATATGTGCCACCCATTGAGCGAATGAAATCAGCCACGCTCTGGCCGGTCATTTGAATATCTGCATCTATGGACGCAACGCCTTGCAGGACTTCCTGGCCGGTAAAGAAGCGGACAAGGGCGGCTGCTGTAATGCCGGATCCGCTGGCGCTCACGTTAAGGGCGTTAGAGCCGTCCGCGCGTGAAGCGAGCATCAGATCCGTATCGAGGCGTCCGGAATAAAACGGATCAATATTGCCAGGTCGACCTGAGCGGCCACCTTCCGGTGGAATAGAATCAAGACTGCCTGTGAAGCGCCCGTTAAAAAGCTGGCCATCGATGACGACATCAAGAATGCGCGCGCGTGAATCTGTAAGTTCGCCGATTGAGATATCGAATGCGCCGTTCATCGAATGCAGGAAGCTCAGGTCAATCGGGTCTTCGCTCCAACCGCCTTCGGCCGGAGCTTCGTTCTCGTTTACGCGGCTCTCTGAAAGGTATGGACTAATATCCAGTGTGGGAATCTCAAGCGTAGCATTAATGACAGGAACATTGCCGCGTAGGTTTGCGAGAACCGATCCTGAGACATCAATATCGTCCAGCTGAAGCGTGCCGATATTTGTGCGGGTGCTGCCATTCTCATTAAGCAGCGTGATGTCTGCCTCGAAACGGCCGAGCGCATCGGCCTGCATCGGAGGCAGGTCTATCTCCATCGCTTCAAGGAAGCGTTTCAAATTTGACGAACGACTTGAGATCTGACCTGTGATCACCGGCATGTTGCCGCCGAGTGTGATATCGCCACTGAACTCGGTTTCCAGATTTGAGGCATTCTGGGACGCGGTGAGGCTCGATATCTGCAGCGCGCTCACTGGACCGGCGATTCTGCCAGAGGCGCGTGTGCGCCCGAGCGCTGTAATGTTTTGCTCGATAGGAATGTTCGCAAAACCCGTCAGCGCCTGAAGATCGTTTGAAGAGAACTCAAATTCCCCGTTTATGCTCGGATCTGTGCCCAGAGCCGCATTGCCCTCGAATGATAGGTCCATGAGTTGCGATGACACGTCAGCTTGCAGGTCTGTGGACGCACCAGATGTCAGTGCGTTTATCGAAGACAGCGATGCGCTGATATCAAACCGCTCATAATTGACGGTGATGTCTCCATCAATGGAGGCAGGAGCATCAAGGCCATCGAGACGCGCGACAAGGTTGATCGGGTTTGCGTCGTAAGTGGCGCCTGATACCTCATCGACATATTGCACGCGCATATTGGTAAATTCAGCACGTGGAATGATCGCGTCAAAAGACTTAGCTGTTTCAGAGGGAGCGTCTGATTCTTCTTCCGTTGGTTCAGGCGCCTCCGCTGGAGTGAAGGTCCAATTGTTCGAAGTGGCTGTACGTTGGTGCAGGAGAATTTCGCCGCCATCGAAACGCAGCGACGCGATCTCTACTCGTCGAGAGAAAAGCGGTAGCCACTTAACAGCGACGTTCAGGCTGTCTGCGCGCGCGAAGTAAGGATCACTAAAACCTTCCGCGTTTGCGATCTCGACATTTTCAATTGTTGCGCCGAGGCGCGGGAAGATCGTGATGCTTGGATCAGACGCCAGTGTTACATCCCGTCCCAGCATGGCTTCCAGCTGCTCTTCAGCTACGCGCCCATACGTTGACGCTGGAATTAGAAACGGCGCAGCGGCGACGAGGCCAATGACTACGACAAATATGGCGAGCAGGCCGAAGAGGAATTTTTTCAATGGGGCCTCCGATCAGGGCGGGCTGAATACCCTGAAAAGATAAGCGCCAATCGAGGCTTTTAAATGACATTCAAAAGAAGTGAGAAAAAATTGATTTTTGTGCTTGACCCAATGGGCTGAGTTACGTATTCACCGCGTCTCCAAACGGTGAGCGGGTGTAGCTCAGTTGGTTAGAGTACCGGCCTGTCACGCCGGGGGTCGCGGGTTCGAGCCCCGTCACTCGCGCCATTTGGAAAAACAAGAAGCCGCTCCTTCGGGGGCGGCTTTTTTGCTTTTGGAGGTTCGGGGTGCGGCGCTAAATGAACGCGCGCACGTCCGACATGAAGCGATCAAATTGATCGTGGTGTAGCCAGTGACCTGCATTTTCATACAGCTTCACCTCGGCGTTTTTGAAATAATCGATACGGCCGTCTTCGGCGGGGTTCGATGCCCAGCTGTCAGCGCCATAGAGGAGTAGCGTTGGGCAGGTGATCGCGCCCCAAAGCTTATGCAATTCCTCCATCGGAATATCGAACGGTGGCCAGACGCGGAAATAGTTATCGAACTTCCACGAATAGCTTCCGTCTTCGTTCTGGGAAATGCCGTGGATGGTGAGATGTTTAGCCTGTTCGGCAGATAAATAGCCGTTCTCTTCTTTCATACGCTGATAGGCTTCATCGAGGCTCGCATATTTTCGAGGGGTCCGGCCCGCGGCGCCGCGTTTGTCGTCTACCCATTTGCGAATCCGGTCCGCGTAATCTTCGCTTTCGCGTTCTTTGAGAATTTTCGGGGAAGGGCCGAGGCCTTCGATGGCTACAATACGCCGGACACTGTCTGGATAGAGCCCAGTGTAGCGCAGCGAGATATTGCCGCCATAAGAGTGAGAGACGATCGTTACCGGCGCGAGCTTCTTCTGGTGGATCAGCTGCGCAAGATCGTAGACGCAGGTCATGACGTTATATGTGCCGTCAGTTGACCATTCGCTGTCTCCATGACCTCGAAGGTCCGGTGCGATGACGTGCCAGTCGTGGCGAAGCTCTTCTGCCACCCAATCCCAGCTGCGGCAGTGGTCGCGTCCACCATGAAGCAAAATCAGGGGAGGGGCATCAGGGTTGCCCCAGTCTACGTAATGCAGGCGAAGGCGCTGCGAATAGTAGGTATGAGAAGTTGGTCCGTGGATCATATTTCAATGATGTCCCTAATAAGATGCGTAATGTCCAGATAACAAAAGTTGATGCCGAGACGCGGTTCCGGAGAATTACCCGGACAAACAGCGCCATTTCTATTGAAAGAGGGCGTGGACACGGGCGATTCCATGTGACATACACCGCCGCTGATCTTCGCGATGGAACCGTATTTGGACGGACCTTCGCTCCCGCTTTCTAGAACGCGCCGAAATCCGGCGGACCTGAGGAATACAATGGAAGTCAAAGAGACGAAGTCAGAAGGCCTTAGCCGCGCCTTTGAAGTAACAATTCCAGCGAGCGAGCTGTCTGAGAAACTTGACGCCAAGATCGAAGAAATTCGCCCGCAAATGAAACTGAAAGGCTTCCGCCCAGGTAAAGTTCCTGCTGCGCACGTGAAGCGTATGTATGGTAAGTCCATCATGGGCGACATCATTCAGGAAATCGTCACAAGCACATCACAGGAAGCGCTCGACGAGCGTGAACTGCGCCCGGCTCAACAGCCGTCTATCGAGCCTGTTTCAGACATCGAGAAAGTCGCCGCAGGCGAAGAAGACCTGACCTACACAATGTCTGTAGAGATCATGCCTGAGTTCGAAACGTCTGACGTTTCTGCGCTCGAGCTTGAGCGCCCGGTTGCTGAAGTTTCTGACGAACAGGTTGATGAGGCGCTCGGTCGTCTTGCTGAGAACAACAATAAATACGAACCACGTCGCAAAGGCTCTAAAGCCAAGGACGGCGATGCGGTCGTTATGGACTTCGTTGGCAAAATCGACGGCGAAGCGTTCGAAGGTGGTTCAGCTGAGAACCAGACAATCGTTCTCGGTCAGGGCCGCTTCATTCCTGGCTTCGAAGAGCAGCTCGTGGGCGTGAAGGCCGAAGAAGAAACAGAACTGAATGTCACATTCCCGGAAGATTACCCTTCTGCGGATCTGGCAGGCAAAGAAGCTGTCTTCGAAGTTAAAGTTCATGAAGTTCGCGAGCCGAAAACGCCGGAAATCGACGATGAGTTCGCTCAGAACTTCGGTCTGGAAGATCTTGAAGCGCTTAAGAAAGTTATTCGTGAGCAAATCGAAGCCGAGCACGCGTCTATGTCTCGCGGCAAGGTGAAGCGCGCGCTTCTCGACAAGCTGGACGAAGAGTACAGCTTCGAGCTTCCAGAAGGCATGGTTGAAGCTGAATTCAATCAGATCTGGTCTCAGTTCGAGCGTGAAAAAGAAGCTGGCAACCTCGACGACGAAGATAAAGACAAGTCCGAAGACGAGCTGAAAGTCGATTATAAGAAAATCGCTGAACGCCGCGTTCGCCTTGGTCTCGTTCTCGCGGAAATCGGCCGTAAAGCCGAGCTGGTCGTGTCTGAGGAAGAAGTTGCTCGTGCACTGAACCAGGAAGCGTCACGCTATCCTGGGCAGGAAGCTCAGATCATCGAATTCTATCGTAAGACGCCGGGCGCGCTGGCACAGATCCGTGCGCCTATCTACGAAGAGAAAGTTGTCGATCACATCCTGGAGCAAGCGACCGTTACGGACACGACTGTTTCCCGTGAAGAGCTCGAAAAAGAAGACGACATCTAGTCGTTGTCTTTGAACAGAATATTTTAGAAAGCGGGCTGTTCTTGCAGCCCGCTTTTTTTATGCAGCGTCTACGAAATTACGGTTTTTGTCCGTGATCGATTAACCCGATCGTGAGTAATTTGCCAAACAACAAGAAATCATGACAGAATCACTTGCGGATTCGGGAAAGCACCTCAGATAGTAGTGTCGAGAGACACATATGATACGAGAAAGATATTGGACATGTTGAACTCCCCTGAAATCGCGTTGAACCTCATCCCGAGCGTTGTTGAGCAGAGCAGCCGTGGTGAGCGCGCGTACGACATCTTTTCTCGTCTTCTCAAAGAGCGCATCGTTTTCGTGAGTGGGCCGATTGAAGACAGCATGGCGACAATTGTGACGGCTCAATTGTTGTTCCTCGAGTCCGAGAACCCGAAAAAAGATATCGCGATGTATATCAATTCGCCTGGCGGCGTCGTCTCTTCAGGCCTGGCGATTTACGACACCATGCAGTACATCCGATGCCCGATCACAACTGTCTGTATTGGACAGGCTGCGAGCATGGGGTCTCTTCTGCTCGCTGCTGGTGACAAGGGCTCGCGTATCGCTCTGCCTAACGCTCGCGTGATGGTTCACCAGCCTTCTGGCGGTTTCCGTGGCGTGGCTTCCGATATTGAACGCCATGCTGAAGAGATTATTGAACTCAAGCAGCGTCTCAATGAGATCTACGTTAAGCACACGGGTCAGGATTACGACACTATCGAGCGTACGCTCGACCGTGATTCATTCATGACGGCGGAAGAGGCTCGTGCCTTCGGTATCGTCGATAAGGTTTTCGAACGTCGCGATAGCGACGCAGCGGACGCAGAATAAGCTTCGCGTCGCGAAGCGGGTATTTTGACATCATCGGCGCTCGGCGAGAAAAACACTTGCTGGCCGGGCGTGCATATGGTCGATTAACTGAGTTTAGAGAACGTCTCGTAAACTCTCTTGCGCCATGATGAGTATTAAAACAGGCGCGAAACCGTCGAATTAGGATGGGGAAACGTCTCCACTGAGGTCTCGATGAATAAACCACCGCAATCTACTGACAGTAAAAACACGCTCTATTGCTCCTTCTGCGGCAAGAGCCAGCATGAAGTGAAAAAGCTGATTGCCGGGCCTACCGTGTTTATCTGCGACGAGTGTGTTGAACTCTGCATGGACATCATCCGTGAAGAGAACAAGTCAGCGATGGTTCGCTCTCGTGAGGGCGTGCCGACACCGCAGGAAATCTGTGACGTTCTTGATGATTACGTGATCGGGCAGGAGCAGGCCAAGCGCGTGCTGTCGGTCGCTGTACATAACCACTACAAGCGCCTCTCTCACGGTTCGAAAGACAACGAAGTCGAGCTTTCGAAATCTAACATTCTGCTCGTCGGTCCAACAGGTTGCGGTAAAACGCTTCTTGCACAGACGCTTGCTCGTATTCTGGATGTGCCATTCACAATGGCGGATGCAACGACGCTGACTGAAGCCGGCTATGTCGGTGAGGATGTTGAGAATATTGTTCTGAAGCTTCTCCAGGCGGCTGACTATAACGTTGAGCGTGCACAGCGCGGCATTGTCTACATTGATGAGATCGACAAAATCTCCCGGAAATCCGACAATCCGTCTATAACTCGCGATGTGTCAGGCGAGGGCGTTCAGCAGGCGCTTCTGAAGATCATGGAAGGCACTGTTGCATCAGTTCCTCCACAAGGTGGCCGCAAACATCCGCAGCAGGAATTCCTGCAAGTCGACACGACGAACATTCTGTTTATCTGTGGCGGTGCGTTTGCTGGTCTCGACAAGATCATTACTGACCGTGGTGATAAAACCTCCATCGGTTTTGGTGCCAATGTGAAGGCTGAGGAAGATCGTAAAACGGGTGAAGTGCTTCGCGGTACGGAACCGGAAGACCTTCAGCGCTTTGGTCTGATCCCGGAATTCATCGGTCGTCTGCCGGTCATCGCTACGCTCGAAGATCTGGACGAAGATGCGCTCATCACAATTCTGACCGAGCCGAAGAACGCGCTTGTGAAGCAATATCAACGCCTGTTTGATATGGAAAATGTTGAACTGACGTTCCGCGAAGACGCACTCTCTGCGATTGCAAAGAAAGCCATCACTCGCAAAACTGGTGCGCGTGGCCTTCGTTCGATCATGGAGGGCATTCTGCTCGACACGATGTTCGAACTGCCCAACCTGCATGGTGTCGCTGAGGTCGTTATTAACGCTGACGCGGTCGATGCGAGTGGAAAGCCGATTTACGTGCATTCCGAGCGTGAACAGGATCAGGGCGAAGCGTCCTGATACCGCTCTTAAGCATACGTACTGACATTGCTGATAATATCCTGAAGGGCAGAGCTTGAAGCTCTGCCCTTTTGACGCCACATCAAGTGTCAAGGAGAGCTGTTTGTCCTGCCAGACCTGTCAGCGACATAGAGCTCTGAATAAACCGGAGACATAAAATGACGATCACAAAAAAGCTGCCGGTATTGCCGTTGCGAGACATTGTCGTCTTTCCGAATATGGTCGCGCCGCTATTTGTCGGCCGTGAAAAGTCGGTACGGGCGCTCGACATTGTTGAGGACGGTGAGAACGAAATCATGCTGATTGCTCAGCGTGATGCGACCGTCGATGAGCCTGTTGCCGAAGATCTCTACGCGATCGGTACTGTGGCGACTATTCTGCAGCTTCTGAAACTCCCGGACGGCACTGTGAAGGTGCTGGTAGAGGGGAAATCGCGCGCCAAAATGGTCACGCTTGAGGATCAGGGTGATTTCTTTGAAGCTGAGGTCGAACTTCTTGAAGACGACACCGAGGCAAATGAAGAGGTCGAGACCCTCGCGCGTGCGGTAGTTGAACAGTTTGAAGGCTATGTGAAGCTGAACCGTAAGGTTCCGCCTGAAGCTGTCGCATCAATTTCTGAAATTGAGGACCCGCTGCGTCTGGCGGATTCGGTTGCCGCTCAGCTATCTGTGAAGCTCAATGAGAAGCAAGCGCTGCTCGAGCTCAACAACGTGACAGAGCGCCTGGAACGCGTTTTCTCTCTCATGGAAGGTGAGATCGGTATGCTCCAGATGGAGCGTAAGATCAAAAACCGTGTCAAACGCCAGATGGAGAAGACCCAGCGCGAGTACTATCTGAATGAGCAAATGAAAGCCATTCAGAAGGAGCTTGGCGATCAGGATGACGGTCGCGATGAGCTCGCGGAACTCGAGCAAAAGATCGCAGAGAAGCCTCTCTCCGAGGAAGCTAAGTCGAAGGCCGAGCAGGAGCTGAAAAAGCTTCGCCAGATGAGCCCGATGTCGGCTGAGTCTACGGTGGTTCGTAATTACCTCGACTGGATCCTCGCTCTTCCGTGGGGCGAAAATAAGGAAGTCGCGACTGATCTGTTGAAGGCTGAAGAGGTTCTCGACGGAGACCATTACGGTCTTGAGAAAGTCAAAGAACGTATTCTCGAATACCTCGCGGTTCAGTCTCGCACATCCAAGGTCAAAGGCCCGATTCTGTGTCTCGTTGGCCCTCCAGGTGTAGGTAAAACGTCACTCGGCAAGTCTATTGCTGAAGCAACGGGCCGTGAATTTGTGCGCGTATCGCTTGGTGGTGTGCGCGATGAATCTGAAATTCGGGGTCACCGCCGCACGTATATCGGCTCAATGCCGGGTCGCATCATTCAATCTCTGAAAAAGGCGAAGACTAACAATCCGCTCTTCCTTCTCGATGAGATCGACAAGATGGGCATGGACTATCGGGGCGACCCCGCGTCTGCGCTGCTGGAAGTGTTGGACCCTGAGCAGAATTCGACGTTCAACGACCACTATCTGGAAGTCGACTATGACCTGTCCAATGTGATGTTCGTGACAACAGCAAACTCGCTCAACATGCCTCAGCCTCTTCTGGACCGTATGGAGATCATCTCGATCGCCGGTTACACAGAGGACGAGAAGGTTGAGATCGCTAAGCGTCATCTGCTGCCGAAGATTGAAGAAAATCACGGCCTGAAACCAGGCGAGCTGACAGTCGATGATAGCGCGATCCGCGATGAAATCCGCTATTACTCACGCGAAGCCGGCGTCCGTAATCTTGAGCGCGAGCTTTCCAAGATTGCGCGTAAGGCGGTTCGCAAGCTGATGCAGCATGACGACGACGCAATTGTGGTGGATGCTGAGAACCTTGGCGACTTCGCGGGTGTACGTAAATACCGGTATGGCCTTGCGGACAAGGAAGACCAGATTGGTGCCGTCACAGGCCTCGTCTGGACGTCCGTAGGCGGCGACCTTCTCACGATTGAGGCGGTCAAAATGCCAGGTCGTGGCAAGATGACGGTTACAGGTAATCTGAAAGACGTCATGAAAGAATCGATCTCTGCGGCAAGCAGTCTGGTTCGTGCGCGCGCGGTGCCATTTGGTATCCGTCCGGATGTCTTCAATCAGACTGATATCCACGTGCACGTTCCAGAGGGCGCTGTCCCTAAGGATGGTCCGTCTGCGGGTATCGCGATGACCACTGCGATTGTGTCTCTTCTCACTGCGAACCCGATCCACAAAGACATCGCGATGACGGGTGAGGTTACCCTTCGTGGCCGTGTCCTGCCGATTGGTGGATTGAAAGAGAAACTCCTCGCGGCCCACCGCGGCGGTGTTCGGAAGGTGCTTATCCCGGAAGAGAACCTGAAGGATCTCGCCGAGATTCCGGATAATGTGAAAAGCGATCTCGAGATCGTCGCGGTCAGCGACATCAACGAGGTTCTGGAGCACGCGCTTACGAAATCACTGAGTGAAATCGAGTGGAGTGAAAAGGATCAGGCAGCGCTTCAGGCGAGTCTTGCTGGCCGAACAGACGGCGGACCTGATCAGGCGCCTACAACGCATTAAGCGCTCCGATAAAAAATTCGAGATAGCCCCTGCAGTTCGTTTTGCGGGGGCTATTTTTTTAAGATCGAAAAGGGCTGCTCTTTGCTGAGTGAGGGAATGCGCCCACGTACGGCTTCGACTTCCGCCGCGTCGATTTCCGCCAGAATCACATCTTCGCCATTCACGGTGCTCTCGGCGACGATCTGGCCCCATGGATCAATTACTAGCGAATGCCCGAAAGTCTCACGACCGTCTTCGTGCAGGCCGCTCTGGGCCGGCGCGATAACATAGCTGCCTGTCTCTATGGCGCGCGCACGAAGAAGCGTATGCCAATGGGCTTCGCCTGTGACTTTAGTGAACGCGGCCGGGCAGGTGAGTATCTGTGCCCCGTTCTGCGCAAGTTGTCTGTAGAGGTGAGGAAATCGCAGGTCATAGCAAATTGAAAGACCAAGCGTCGCATGAGGCGTCTCTGCTAGTACTGCTTTGTCACCTGCGCGATACGTGTTCGATTCGCGATAGGTCTGACCGTCGCCGACCTCTACGTCGAACATGTGAATCTTGTCATAAGTCGCAATCAGCGTGCCGTCGGGACTGATGAGGCAGGAGCGATTCGCCATTCGCTCTTCATTCTCAGCCTTGAAGGCGAGCGACCCAATAAGAAGGGTGACTTTCAGGTCTTTGGCCAGGCCCTGGAATGCCTTTAGCAGGGGATCTTCGGATTGTGGGTAGATGGTGGCGCGTCTGTCGCCGGCCTTGATATTCATGCAACCGGTCATTTCCGGCGTTGCAATGAATTGCGCGCCAGCACTAGCCGCGCGCTCGATCAGGCGCGTGGCGCTTTCAAGATTTACCTGCGGATCAATACCCGTCGTCATCTGTACGCAGGCGGCAGTAAAGCGTCCCATAAAGCATCCTCTACAGTCTGGTTGGTCAGACTAAACGTAAGCCGCTTCGGTACAAAGTTTTGTTTTGGGAAGGGCTGGCTCCGCGAGTAGGACTCGAACCTACGACCGGGCGATTAACAGTCGCCTGCTCTACCAACTGAGCTATCGCGGAACAGCGAGAGGGCCGATATAGCCATCTGAAGTTCTGACGTCAAACGCCAATTTCACTTTTTTTACAAAAAAAAGGGCGGGAGCGAACTCCCGCCGAGGCGTTGGGTGATGGTGGGGTGTCTTCAAAGGAGAAGACAGTATTTAATTCCCACGATTCTCTTAACGAGACGTAAATGGAATAAGGCGGTTCTGTGCCTATTCGTTTGCTATAATGTTTGGAAATGTCTCAAAAACAGGGCGCATAAAGCTATAAACGTTAATGCGCTCTGGAGGCCCCGCCCGGAATCGAACCGGGGTACACGGATTTGCAATCCGCTGCGTCACCACTCCGCCACAGGGCCTCGGAGCAAGGGTGTCTAAATGCTCAAGTCAGACACAAACGTCAATGGATAATGCGTGATCAGGTGCATTTTTTATTGCGCGCGGTTGGTGATTGGCAAACCTTGGTGTTGTAAGCTTGTTCCGTGTAAAAGCTGTGGTAAGAGCTTCACTATCAGACAGAGGTGAGTCCCGTGGATTTGAATATTGCCCGCCGCAAAATGATCGATTCCCAAATCCGTCCGAATGACGTGACGGATGAGCGCGTCATTCAGGCGTTTGAAAAGGTCCAGAAGGAAAACTTCGTTCCGGGCGCTATCAGCGAGCTGGCTTATTCGGAAGTGGAACTTGAGACTGTGGAGGGCCGCAAGCTTTGGCTCGCACGCGATCTCTCAAAGATGCTGCAAGCTTTGGAAGTTAAGTCTGACGATCTTGTTCTGGTTGTCGGCGCCGCTGAAGGATACGCCTCTGCGCTGCTGAATGAGCTCGCGGACACCGTTATTGCTCTCGAAGAGAATGAAGAGGTTGTTGAGAAATCATCAGACCGCGTCGTGTCTCTGGAGCTGGATCGTATCGCCTTCGTGAAGGGTAGCCTGAAAGACGGATATCCAAGCGAAGGTCCTTATGACGTTATATTCGTCAACGGAATGGTTGAGTACGTGCCAGATGCATGGCTCGATCAATTGTCTGTTGGGGGGCGTCTTGGTGTGGTCATTGGTGATGAGCGTAATGGCCAGGCTCGCGTGTACAAGAAGTCTGCCAAAGCGGTGTCTTATTATACTGAATTCGAATGCGTTCCGCCTAAACTTCCTGAGATCGTTCAGGAGAAGGGCTTCGTATTCTAATTTAGTGAACACTGTTCACTTTTTGCGTTTTGTATGAGACATCTCTGTTTCAGAGGAGTCTCCGCTATGCGCTTTTCAAGCATTTTCCTAGGTGTCGCTGGTTTGGCGGTCGTCCAGTCTGCGCACGCGCAGACAGTTCAGGATACGATGCAGCAAGCAATTCAGTATCATCCTGCCATTGAAGCGGCAGAGATTGATATTGAGCTGGCATCAGAAGCGCTGATTTCTGCGAGAGCCGCGCGGTCTATTCAGATCTCGGCAGGGGTTACGTCACAGCTCCAGTCCCAATCGACAGATCGGGCGTTCGGAATTGATATTGGCGAAACCTGGGTCAATCAGGCGAGCGTGGAAGCGTCTGTGCCGTTGTTCACCTCCGGTGAGATACCTGCTGGAATTGCTCAGGCGGAGCATGCTTTGGACGCAGCGCGATATGCACTGGGCGCACGCCGACAGGATGTTCTGGCTTCTGCCATCGAGGCGCATCTTAATGTCGATTTTACGAGGCGCGCGGTTCGCATACGGGAGCGAAACCTCGAAAGGCTTCGTCGACAGTTTGAGGCTGCCGGTGATCGTTTCGAAGCGGGTGTCGTGACACGGACCGATGTATCCCTTGCTGAGGCGCGCCTGAGAGGGGCCGAGGCGGAATTATCGGCTGCGGGGGCGGCCCTATCCGCCGCATGGGCGCAGTATAGCCGTTTGACGGGACAGGGGGAGGGAACGCTTGCTGCGGTAACGCAGAGCGATCTTAATGAGCTTCCCTCTTCACTGACTGAAGCGTTGGAACTCTTGCACTTGCAGAACCCCACTCTGAGCCGGTTCAGTGCGCTTGAGCAGCTTGCAGGCGCAGCAGTTCAGGTTGCGGAGAGCCAGAGAGGTGTTCGTGTGGAAGCGTTTGGTAGCGCTGCACTACAAACTGGCACATGGGATAATGATTTCAATGACAGCAATGCGGTGCTGGGTGCGCGGGCTCGTATTCCGCTCTACACCGGAGGGCGCCTCGAATCTGCGGTTCGACAAGCAAATCTGAACCGGCAGCAAATCCGCTATCAGCGAGAGGATGCGCGTTTAAGCCTGACTGCTGCGCTTTCAGAGGTCTGGGCAGCTCATATAGCTGCGCAGTCCGGTGTAGTTGCGGCCACGCAAGAGATTGAGGCGAATCGCACGGCGCTTGAAGGTGCCGAGATTGAAGTAAGTGTCGGCCTGCGCACCACACTGGATTTGCTGGATCAGGAGCAACAGCTCCTCGAATCAGAATTGCGGCTCGCCGACGCTGAACGCAGCGTTTATGTGACAGCTAGCCGGATTCTCGCCCTATTGGGGAGTTTGTAGCGCGGAGTTAAGGCGTCTTAACGATCCGTTATCCAAAGCAGAAAATATTTGTGTGCTGACGCAGGGGTATTCTTTAATTATATTCCGTGTTCTTGTGAGTTTTTAACCCGATTGATTGGGACAAGGAAAATGGCAGCGGACGAAGCCCAAAACGAACCGACGATGGAAGAGATTCTCGCGTCGATCCGGAAAATCATCTCCGAGGATGATGAACCTGAGCAGGAATCTGCTGTCGAAGAGTCTGCTGGCGACGACGTTCTTGAACTGGACATGGAAGCGGAGATGGAACCTGAGCCAATGATGGCCGAGGAACCAGAGCCGGAACCGGAACCTGAGATCGAGTTTGAAGAACCGGTTATGGAAGAACCAGAACCGGATTTCGAAGACGTCGACATTGTTGCCGTAGAAGAACCTGAGCCAATGCCAGAACCTGCGCCGGCACCGCGCTTCACTGCGCCGCCAGCGGATGATGGTGACGCGCTGCTGGAAGACGAAGTCGCGGGCAAAGCCGCTGGTGCGCTCGGTCAGCTTATGGGCAGCATGGCAATCGGCAATGGCGCGACGCTCGAATCTATCGTGCGTGAGCTGCTCCGCCCTATGCTGAAAGAATGGCTGAACGAGAACCTTCCGGGGATCGTCGAAGCAAAAGTGGAAGAAGAAGTGAAGCGCATCAGCCGAATGGCGCGTTAAACTCGTCTCTGCATCTCGATTTATCAGAACGGGCGCGCTAGGAGACTGGCGCGCTTTTCTTTATGTGGACCAAATGATCGACCAACATTTCAACCCGACCGAGTCTGAACAACGAATCTATAAACGGTGGGAAGAGGCAAATGCCTTCGCGCCGGACATGGACAGTAGTGCTCAGCCATACTGTATCGTGATCCCTCCGCCGAACGTCACGGGCGTTCTGCACATGGGGCACGCGCTGAATCACACGCTGCAGGATGTGCTCATCCGGTTTGAGCGTATGCGCGGCAAAAAGGTTCTCTGGCAACCTGGTACAGACCATGCGGGCATCGCGACTCAGATGGTTGTTGAGCGCAAGCTGGCTGCTGAAGGCAATCAGGACCGCCGCTCAATGGGTCGTGATGCTTTCATCGAGAAAGTCTGGGAATGGAAAGAAGAATCCGGCGGTAAAATCCTCGAGCAGGATAAACGTCTCGGATCGTCTTGCGACTGGTCACGCGAGCGCTTCACCATGGACGAAGGCCTTTCAAAGGCGGTCCTGAAGACTTTCCTCGATCTCTACAATGACGGACTCATTTATCGAGATAAACGCCTCGTAAACTGGGACCCGCAGTTCCAGACGGCGATTTCTGACCTTGAGGTCGAGAACAAAGAAGTCGACGGCCATATGTGGCACTTCAAATACCCGTTGGCGGGTGGTGCGACATACACATATGTCGAGAAGGACGAAGAAGGAAGCGTCATTCTTGAAGAAGAACGCGACTATATTTCCATCGCGACGACACGTCCTGAAACCATGCTGGGCGACGGCGCGGTTGCTGTGCATCCGAGCGACGAGCGCTACGCATCGATTGTTGGCAAACTCTGCGAAATTCCGGTCGGACCAAAAGAGCATCGCCGTCTCGTGCCGATTATCACCGACGAGTATCCTGATCCTGAGTTCGGGTCTGGCGCGGTGAAGATTACCGGCGCGCATGATTTCAATGACTATGGCGTCGCAAAACGTAACGGTATTCCTCTGTATGCGCTGCTCGATGAAGTCGCTGCCATGCGCAAGGACGGCCTGTCCTACGCCGAGTCTGCAGCCAAGGCTCAGGAGCGATCGGATATCTGGATCAAGATGTTCGAGGAAGGCGATTCTCGTTTCCACTCTCCAGCGGGCAAAGACTCAGCAGGCGATGTTTCCGAGATCAATCTGGTTCCTGAGGAATATCGTGGGCTTGATCGTTATGATTGCCGTAAGCTGGTCGTTGAGACGATTACCGCTGAAGGTCTAGCTGTGATGATCGATGACGGCGAGGGCGGTCAAAAGCCTCTCGTTGAGAACAAGAAAATCATGCAGCCATTCGGCGACCGTTCCGGCGTCGTCATCGAGCCGATGCTGACCGACCAGTGGTATGTGGATGCTAAAACGCTCGCGCAACCAGCTATTGAAGCTGTTCGCAGCGGTAAGACTGACTTTGTTCCGGAGAACTGGTCGAAGACTTACTTCCAGTGGCTGGATAACATTGAGCCATGGTGTATTTCCCGCCAGCTTTGGTGGGGGCACCGGATTCCGGCTTGGTATACCGCTGACGGCGAGATTTTTGTCGCGGAGAATGAAGAGGCTGCATATGCAGCGGCCCGAGCCAAGCATGGCGCCGACGTTACGCTGACGCAGGACGAAGACGTTCTGGATACGTGGTTCTCCTCTGCGCTCTGGCCGATCTCGACCCTCGGCTGGCCCGATAAGACACCGGAATTATCGGAATTCTATCCCGGCGCCGTTCTGATCACCGGCTTTGACATCATCTTCTTCTGGGTTGCCCGCATGATGATGTTTGGCCTCAAATTCATGGACGAGGTCCCGTTCAAAGACGTCTATATCCACGCGCTCGTCCTTGATGAGACGGGTAAGAAGATGTCGAAGTCCGAGGGCAACGTGCTCGATCCGATCGATATCATCGATGGCTGCGACTTGCAGGTTCTTGTCGACAAACGTCTGCGCGATGCGCGCACGGACGATAAGGGTAAGCTTAACCAGATCGAACAGAAGACACGTCGACAGTTCCCTGAAGGTCTTCCGGCCTGCGGAACGGATGCCCTTCGGTTCACGCTAGCATCTCAGGCTGCACAAGGGCGCGATATTCGTCTCTCAATCGACCGTATCGTCGGGTATCGCAACTTTGGCACGAAGCTCTGGAACGCCGCGCGTTTCTGCCAGATGAACGAATGCACGCTCTGGAAGCCGGAGGAGTTCGATCCGAAAGCACTTACTCAGCCGATTAACCGCTGGATTGTCAGCGAGCTGTCTCAGGCAGTTCAGTTGGTCACGGCCAGCCTTGAAGGGTATCGCTTCAATGATGCGTCTATGGCGTGCTACCGGTTCATCTGGAACACGTTCTGCGACTGGTATGTCGAGCTGATCAAGCCGCTTCTGAATGGCGAAAACGAACAGGCGAAATCCGAGACGCGCCAGACGGCTGCATGGGTGCTGGATGAAACGCTGAAAATGCTGCACCCATTCATGCCGTTTGTAACCGAAGAACTCTGGGATCAGCTTGCTGAATTCGGGCCGGGGCGCCCTGGCTTCCTGATGCTACAAAACTGGCCTGCTCTGGACGCGTCGTTTGAGGATGAAGCGGCATCGGAAGAAGTCGACTGGGTCATCGGGTTTATCACTGAAATCCGGGCTCTGCGCGGCGACCTCAATGTTCCGGCTGGTGCAAAACTGAAGCTGGCTCTGGTTGATGCAGGGCAAGAAATTGTTCAGCGTGCGCGTTCATATGCGCCACTGATTGAACGTCTTGCGCGTCTTGAGAATATTGCGTTTGCGGCAGAAGTGCCTGAAGGCGCAGTTCAGTTCGTCCACAGCGGAACGCGCGCAGCGCTTGTTGTGAGCGATGCTCTGGATATTGAGGCTGAGAAGGCGCGTCTTACGAAAGAGCTTGCCAAAATCGACGGTGAGATCACCAAGATCGAGAAGAAGCTCGGGAATGATAATTTCATCTCAAAAGCCCCTGTTGAGGTGATTGACGAACAAAAGTCCCGTCTCGCAGAATATGTCGAGAAGAAAGACAAGCTTTCTGGCGCACTGAAAAGCTTTGAAGATATGGCCTGATCCGTCAGGTCATATCGTCATACATCTATTGGGGACGTAGACATGACGAAATCGGACGCACAGCAGGATGTGTTGAGAGCACGACTGGCAGAACTGCCTGAAGACTTCGCGTATTTTGCCGATGTGTATGAGAGCGATCTGCGACCGGTTCTGGAGGCGCGTGAGGCGGAGCGGAAATATGCTCTGGATAGCGCGAAAAAGAACAGTGTCATCGGTATCGCGATTGCGGCAATCGCTGCTGTGATTGGCTTCGGCGTCATCAAGGTCGGAGCCGTCGGTATTATTGGCATCATTATCGGATTTATCGTGGCCGGTTGGGGCTATCCGAAGGTCAATGAAATTGCCAAGCAGACGAAAGAATTTTTGATCACGCCAATCGCAGAGCGTCTTGGTCTATCCTACAATTCGGGTGCGTCTCTCAAAGCTGAAGAGCTGCTTATTCAGTCGCTTGAACTGAAAGTCGTGCCAGGCTGGGACCGTAAAGAGGTCAGCGATGAGTTTGTTGGTGAACGGAATGGAGTTCCATTTGAATTCTTTGAGGCGCATCTCGAAGAAAAGAGAACGACCCGTACCTCCAACGGCAGGACGCAGACAACATGGGTTACCGTGTTCCGTGGTCAATGCTGGGTAATCGAGGCCCCAAAAACGTTTCACGGAACAACCCGTGTGTCTCGTGATTCAGGCTGGTTCAATGCGCTCGGCGCTATTGGGAATCAGTTCTCACGCGCGAAGCTGGAAGATCCCGTCTTCGAAAAAGCGTTTGAGGTCTACACCACCGATCAGGTGGAATCCCGATATCTGCTCACACCTGATGTGATGGAAACGTTCCTTGAGTTGGAGCGGCAGTTCAAAGGCGGCAAATTCCGTGCGACGTTCGACGGCAACCGCATTTATGCCGCGATAGAAGGAGGCGACCTCTTTGAGGGCGGCGGCATGTTCAGCCGAATCGACGATCCTGAGCGGGTTGGTGACCTTTTGACAGACATTGCGACTGTTTTTCACCTCGTTGATGTCCTCGGCAAGAAATAGTCACAAAATCGGTCGATTTTCTCTGTCTAACGGAAGCTGAAGCGCTTATTCAGCCTCTGGTCATTTTGGATGTGCCAGTTTGGCGTTCGAGAATGAAAGGTAGATTTATGCGTTCAGTTCTGAAAATCACAGCTATGTCTCTGGCGTCTATGGCTCTTGCTCAATCGGCGTTTGCCATGAGTGCGCGTGAGTGCCGTGTAGAGCAGCGAGAACTTGCTGAGACGGTTCAGGCGCTTCAGTCGGCTCAGGCAGAGCTTGTCGCACTCGGCGAACAGGCAGAAACTGCTGGTGATGAGTACGTCGCTGCGCAGGAGGTTTCCAGCCTGTCATCTGATCACGCAGCTGAAGCAACGCGCCTTGAAGCTGAATTCGACGCTCTGCGCGGTGAAGTAGCGGCGAAGAATGCCAGCCTTGCCGCTCAGGCTGCAGAATTCACTTCGGCAAGGACTACATTCCAATCAAACTGCGCGACCTATTTGTCGAACTAGTCGCGAAACGTTCCAACAACAGGCACGTGGTCTGATGGTTTTTCCAGACCGCGTGCTGTTTTGTAGATTTCAATTTTCTCAATACGGTCAGAGGCTTCTGGGCTGATCAGAAGGTGATCGATGCGGATGCCGTGATCCTTCTGCCAGGCGCCGCGCTGATAGTCCCAGAACGTGTAGGCGTGGCTTTTTCCTTCTAGCGTGTCGAAGGCTTCTGTATAGCCCAGCCATTGTATATTCTGAAATTCCGCTCGAGACTCAGGTTGTGCCAGGGCATCATCCTTCCAGACATTCGGATCCCAGCAATCTTCGTCAGAAGGAATGACGTTATAGTCGCCCGCCAGTACGACAGCTTCTTCATAGCTTAAAAGCTCTTTGGCGCGATTTCTCAGGTGTTCCATCCAGCGGAGTTTGTAATCGAATTTCTCGCCGGGGAAGGGGTTTCCGTTTGGCAGGTAGATGGACGCCACACGCATCGGGTTATCGCCGCCTGTCAGGACTTCAATATAGCGGGCCTGGTCGTCGTCTTCATTGCCTGGAAGACCGCGCTGCACGTCTTCAATTTGCGTGCGGGAAAGAATTGCGACGCCATTATAGCTCTTCTGGCCGTGCGCTTCGATCTGATAACCGAGCTCTTCCATTTCCATGTATGGAAAAGCATCGGTCTCACATTTGATCTCCTGCAGACAGACGACGTCACAGTCGATGTCTTTCAGAACCTGAATAACGGTTGGCAGGCGCGCTTTGATGGAATTGACGTTCCATGTCGCAATTTTCATTGGTCAGTCCCGGAATTCGGCGAACTCACTGAGTGCGGCTCGGGCTGAGCGCATCTGATTCGCTGGGTTATCCCAGTCAGGATAGCCAAGCGCCATGCCGCAATAAAGCATTTCAGTCTCGCCAAGGCCCAAATGTTCTTTGAGAGTAGGGCGCAGAATGCCCCAGCACTCCTGCATACATGTGCCGAGGTCCATTTCTGTCGCCAGCAGCGCGATAGATTGCATGAACATGCCCGTATGCGCCCACTGTCCGTGGCCCATACGTTCGTCAATTACGATCATCAAAGCGACTGGCGCCCCGAAGAATTGAAAATTGTTAGCGAACCAGCCGAGGCGAGCGGCTTTGTCTTCACGGGGGATGCCTAGAGCTCCGTATAGGTCTTCACCGACCTGAAAGCGTCGCGACCGGTGAGGCTCCCAAAGGTCTTCCGGATAAATGGGGCGGTCCGTTGGCTCGCCCATTGGGCTTTTAGACAGCTTTTCCTGCGCGACGCGAATAAGGTCGTTCTTTGACTGTCCAGTGAGCGCAATCACGCGCCATGGCTGTAAATTGCCGCCTGACGGCGCGCGTTGCGCAGTTGTGAGAAGTGTTTCCAGCGTCTCCCGCGAGACAGGCTTGTCGAGAAAGCCTCGGACTGAAAGGCGTTTGTCGAGTGCTTCAGCAACAGTCATTTATTCGCTCCCATAATTATTTGAGAGCTAGTGTTCCGCGTGGATTGCAGCTTGGCAACGGTGTCGCCACGTCACCTGTTTAAAGGGAGAAGCTTGTTCCGCAGCCGCAATTGGCTGTTGCGTTTGGATTGTGGATTTTAAAGCTTGCGCCGATCAGCTCGTCCACAAAATCGATTTCGGAACCCTCGAGAAATGGAAGGCTGACAGAATCGATTGCGACTTTCGCGCCATCGCGTTCGATCACGAGATCTTCAGTCTCGATTGTTCGGCCGAAATCGAATTTGTACGAGAAGCCAGAGCAGCCGCCACCTTCAACGGACACCCGAAGGAAATCGGCGTCGCCGCTTTCTGAAAGAATCGCGTTAATGCGCTTGGCAGCGCTGGAAGAGAGAGTGACGGGAGTGTCCATCATTTTGTCCTTTTGTCCGGCAATATACAGATAATCACGATTTCCGTAACGAAAAGGCAAACCATGACAGGATCTCTGATTTCACCGCGCGTAGATTATGCGAGTGACCCTGCCAGAAGTCGAGGCCGGTTTCAGATTGAGCCTGAATCTCGCACCAGAACGCCTTTTCAGCGTGATCGCGACCGGATCATTCATGCGAGTGCCTTTCGACGCCTTAAAATGAAGACGCAGGTCTTCGTCGCGCATGAGGGTGATCATTTCCGCACGCGTTTGACGCACTCTCTGGAGGTTGCTCAGATTGCCCGTTCTGCTGCGCGCACGCTGGGCCTGGACGAAGACCTGGCAGAAGCGCTCGCGCTTGCGCACGATCTGGGTCACCCGCCATTCGGGCATGCTGGTGAAGATCAACTCGATGAATGCATGGAAGCGTTTGGCGGTTTTGATCACAACGCCCAGACTCTGCGCGTCGTGACACGTCTGGAGCAGCGTTATCCGACCTTTGATGGTTTGAACCTGACGTTTGAAACGCTCGAAGGGTTGATCAAGCACAACGGCCCCGTTCTCAAAGACGGTAAACGAATGCAGGACCTTCCTCAGGCCTTTCTCGATTTTGAGCATCTGGAGCAACTTGATCTCGACACCTTTGCGGGCCCTGAAGCGCAGGTCGCAGCGCTGTCCGACGATATTGCTTACAACAATCATGATATCGACGACGGCCTGTCAGCAGGTTTGTTCACAATCGAGGACATCAAAGACGTTCCGCTCGTCGGGCGTATCTTTCATCAGGTTCAGAAAGACTATCCGCTCCTTGATCGCCAGCGCATCATTGCAGAAGCTGTGCGCCGTTTGATTGGTGTCTGGATTGATGATCTCACTGCCGAGACAAGCCGACGCGCCAAGCGGCTAAATCCAAAGTCAGTCGAAGATGTGCGCAATCTGAAAGAGCCGCTCGTTGCATTTTCAGAAAAACTGGATGCTGAACAAAAGGAGCTGCGTCGCTTCCTTATGGAGCGCATGTACCGGCATTATAAGGTGAACAGAAAGCGCAGTCAGGCGAAGCGGATTTTGAAGGAGCTTTTCGGGCTATTTCTTTCAGAGCCTGACACATTACCGCCACCTTGGAATGAGACAGCTCAGCAGATGACGAAGGATGCACGCGCCCGTGTGGTGTGTGATTACATCGCGGGCATGACAGATAATTACGCGATTGATGAGCACCGAAGACTCTTCAATCTGGATGCGATGATCTGAGTTATCGTTAGCGCACCGTTAACAAAACTTATAATATTCTTAATGCGAGTAGAAGGATTCGCGTTATGGCCGATGATTACGAAGCCGAAACTGGGCCTCGAGAGCGTTCGACATATTCCGCTTTTGGAGACGAGTATAAAGGGTTTGATGCCCGTGAGGATGATGGTGGTGGCAAGGGGCCGCTGATCGTTATTCTTGCGGCTGGCGTCGTTCTTGTTTTCGGTGCTGTGGTCTGGAATGCGTATCGTCAGGGCATTCGTACAAATCCGAATGATGCGCCGATCTTTGCCGCCGATGATGACCCTTACAAAACCCGCATGGAGGAGGAAGGCGATGATGGCGTGTCTGAAGCCAATATGCGCCTGTTTGATTCTATCGATAACAATGATCGTGCGTCTGACGCTGAAGTAACTGAAGTGTCAGGTTCGCCGCCGGATGGAGAGCCTCGCGAACTGCGTCCGGGTGCCGCGCGCACGGGATCAACGACCCAGCCTTCAACTTCGACTGCGACACCTCCGTCCAACACCGCTCCGGTGAGAGAAGAGCCTCGGGCTGCGTCTCCTGAGCCAACGCCAACTCCGACACCAACAGCTACGCCGACGCCAACCGTTGCGCCACCACGTCCATTGCCGCCGGTAACGAATGACGTGCCTGACAGCTCCAATTCAGTGTTCGATGCTAATGGCAATTATCTGGTTCAGGTTATGGCACTCCGGGATCGTTCTGACGCAGAGACCGCGTGGGCACAGCTGCGCGAAGCGCATTCCGATCTGTTTGCGGGCGCTGTCATGGACATTCAGCGCGCAGATCTTGGGTCGCGCGGTATTTTCTATCGACTTCGTGTTGCGGCTTTCGCGACGCGCGATGATGCTGACCAATTCTGCGATGCGCTTCAGACCCGCAACCAGTCCTGTATTGTGATTACGAGATAATCGATGAAAGCGTGTATCCTCAGCGTATCCGGCCCTGTCCTGACCAACGAAGAGAAGGCTCTTCTGAGCGATACTCAGCCATGGGCTATCATTTTGATGGGCCGCAGCTGTGTCAGCAAAACTCAGGTCAAGAAACTGGTCGATGATATCTGGGCTGCGCTCGGAAGGGCTTGCCTCATCTTTATCGATCAGGAAGGCGGACGCGTTGCACGTCTCAAGGCACCCGAATGGCCAGTTTTTCCGCCAGCTGCGCGCTATGGTGCGATCTATCAGCAAGACGCGCAAAAAGGGCTGGAAGCGACACGTATCGGCCATACGCTGATGGGGCTTGAGCTCTCCAGTCTTGGCATCCATGCGGACTGTTCCCCGTGCGTAGATCTTCCTGTGCCTGGCGCACATGATATTATTGGCGATCGCGCCTTCGGTCTTGATCCGGTGCAGGCTGGACAGCTTGGTGCTGCTGCGTTGCAAGGTCTCCGTGATGCTGGCGTTGCTGGCGTGATCAAGCACATTCCGGGGCATGGGCGGTCTAAAGCCGACAGCCATGAAGAGCTTCCGGTGGTTTCTGAAGGTGCGAATGAGCTGGCCAAAGACTTTGCGGCATTCGAAATGGTGAATGACGCGCCAATGGCGATGACAGCGCACATTCTATATCCGGCGTTTGATGCAAACGAGCCAGCGACCACTTCATCCACAATTATTTCAGACGTCATTCGCGGGCGGATTGGCTTTGATGGTCTGCTCATGAGCGATGATCTGGGCATGAAAGCCCTCGGCGGACCGCTGAGCGAACGCGCGCAACGCGCTGTAAATGCTGGATGTGATGTTGTTCTGCACTGCTCAGGGTTTGAAAAAGACCCGCAGGTGATTTTGGCAGAGATGACGGAAGTCGCACATGCGGCACCTGAACTTCAAAATAAAGCTCTCTCTCGCGCTAAGAGGGCAGAATCAGATAGCACAAAACAGAAAGATGTAGATGTGCTCGCGCTGAAAGAGCAATTCGACGCTCTGATGACGGAGACAGAAACGGTGAGCTGATGGCGGCAGACGGACTAGTGACGGGAAGCGGATCGCTGGATTCCTCGGACTTTGATTTCGATCAGGCAGACGCCTTTCTGGTCGATGTCGATGGTTTTGAAGGGCCGCTCCACCTGTTGCTTGGCCTCGCCCGTAAGCAGAAGGTGGATCTGCGTAAGGTCTCGGTTCTTGAGCTTGCCGAACAATATCTCGCTTTTGTGACCGACGCCCGTGAGAAGCGGATCGACCTTGCTGCCGATTATCTGCTCATGGCGTCCTGGCTCGCTTTCCTGAAGTCCCGGCTGCTTTTGCCAAAACCTGAAAAGCAAGCTGACGATGAAGTCAGCGCTGATGATCTGGCATCACGTCTCGCGTTCCGTCTGCAGCGGCTGGAAGCCATGCGCGACGCTGGCGAGGCGCTTATGAGTGGCGATCTCCTCAACAGGGATGTATTCCCGCGAGGTCTGCCCGAGCGGCCCGTCGTTGTTAAACGGGCGCAGTACAATACCCGCCTGATTGATCTCATGGCGGCGTTTGCAAAAATTCAGACCCGACAATCCCGAGAGAAACCGCATGAGGTAGTGAAGCAGTATGTTTTGCCGCTCGAAGAAGCGCGCAAGACCATAGTGCGGGTGTTGCCGACGATGGGGGACCGCTGGGCGAGCCTTAATGAAGTCGCGGACACGGGCGGGCGGTCTGAAGAAGACCACGCGCCGAGCAAGTCCCGCCTTGCCAGCCTTTTCGCCGCGTCGCTCGATCTCACAAAGGCTAAACGGATTGATTTGCGGCAGGATTCTTACAGTGAGCCTGTGATGGTCCGTTACACGGAAGATGCTGACGCGGAGGCAGAGAATGCCTAAGTCGGAAGCTGAACGCCTTGAGGATATCCGCTCTGCCGTAAAGCAGATGAGCTTCGCCTATAAAGGTCAGGAGCGCAAAGCTGTAGAAACTGAAGCTCGCTCCACGCCTTATCTGGAAACCGAGGCAGAGGCATTGCGTCGCGCAGAAGCTGTTCTGTTCGCTGCGGGTGAGCCTCTGACGGCCGATGAGGTTGCTGCGTCCATGCCTTCGGGTGTCGATGCGTCTGAAATCCTGATGACCCTTCAGGAGGCCTACACCAAACGCGGTGTGAACCTCGTTGAAGTCGGCGGGAAATGGCGCTTCCAGACTGCGCGTGATTTGAGTTTTCTTTTCACTGAATATCGCGACGAAGATCGCAAGCTTTCATCAGCGGCGCTTGAGACGCTCGCAATCATCGCTTATTGTCAGCCAGTAACCCGTGCCGAGATTGAAGATGTGCGCGGCGTAGCCGTCTCCAAAGGTACGCTCGATATCCTACTCGAATGTGGATGGGTGCGCCTTCGTGGTCGACGTCGCACACCAGGGCGTCCGGTAACGTATGGAACTACGGATGCATTCCTTGAGCATTTCGGGCTCGAGAACCTCGATACGCTGCCAGGCAAATCAGAGTTTCAGGCGGCGGGACTGCTGGATAGCGCGCTGCCGGTTGGCTTTGAAATGCCACGTCCGACCGATGAAGATAATCTGGATGATGGTGACGCGATTTCTGTCGATGATGAAGAAAACGCAGAATTCCACACCGATTTTCTTGCAGAGGATGACAATTAGGTCCATTGACGTGCATTGTCCTAACGGCACTTCCTGTCTATTTTAAGCAGGAGTAAGGGAGAATTACTATGGCCCCAAGTTGGATGCAGCTCTTGATTGTCGCTGCAGTAGCTCTGCTGCTGTTCGGCGGTCGCGGAAAAATTTCTGCAATCATGGGTGATATGGCGAAAGGCATCAAAAGCTTTCGTTCCGGCCTGAAAGATGACGACGACGAAGACGCGTCTCCGGATGCAATCAACGTAACTCCGGAAAAAGACAAAGCGTAAGCGCGCTTTGATCTGCAATGCTTCCACAGTTCGGTCTATCTGAATTTCTGCTTATCGGCATTATCGCCTTGATTGTTGTCGGTCCAAAAGACCTGCCGCTTATGATGCGGCGTATTGGTCAATGGGTCGGGCAAGCGAAGCGTATGGCGAACGAGTTCCGCGGCGCCTTTGACGATATCGCGCGTCAGGCGGAGCTTGACGAGTTGCGACAGGAAATCGAAGCGCTGAAGAAAAATAATCAGCTGGAGCAGGCGGTGACCGACCTGCAGGACGCTGAGCGGGATATCAATTCTTCCGTCATGAGCAGTGAGACCTCTGGTGAACGACAAGCCTGATAAGAGCGCCGCTCAAGCTGACGACGACGTCGAAAATTCCAGCGCACCGCTTCTTGAACATCTGAAAGAACTTCGCACGCGCCTTATCTGGGCGATGGTGGCGCTGGCAGGTGCTGGAATACTCTGCTTTGTCTTTGCAGAGCCGATCTATAATTTTCTATTGTCTCCGCTGGTGCGTGAAGCCCAGTTCGAACGCGGCGATGCCGACTTCCGTCTGATCTATACCGGTCCGTTGGAGGTGTTTTTCGCGCAACTGAAATTGTCACTGTTCTCTGGTTTGTTCCTAGCGTTCCCGTTCATTGCCTGGCAGCTCTATGCCTTCGTTGCTCCGGGCTTGTACAAGAATGAACGTGGGGCGTTTCTCCCGTTCCTCGTGGCGGCGCCGTTACTGTTCACGATTGGCGCACTGTTTGTTTATTTCATCATGCTGCCGCTCGTCTCGCGTTTTGCCCTGAGCTTTCAACAGATGGGAGGCGAGGGCATTGCGGCTATCGAATCCCAAATTCGGGTTTCAGAATATCTGTCTCTCGTAATGGCGCTGATGCTCGCGTTTGGCCTGTCATTCCAGCTTCCTGTTATTGTGAGTCTGCTGGGCAAAGCCGATCTCGTGTCATCAGATACGCTTAAAAGCGGACGCAAATATGCGGTTGTCGGCATCCTTGCCTTTGCAGCCTTTTTTACACCGCCTGATATCATCTCTCAGGTGATGCTGGCTGTGCCAGTGGCCATTCTTTATGAGATCTCGATCTGGTGCGTGGTCCTGATTGAACGTGCGCGTGATCGTGAAGAGGAAGAACGCAACGCAGCCCAGTAGACCTGAGCTGCGCATGGCGTTAAGCAACCTCCCAATTCAACAGGGCAGATTCCATGCACGATATCCGTTTTATTCGCGATAACCCGACGGCTTTTGATGATGCGATGGCGCGCCGCTATTTTGCAGCGCCTGACGACGCGTCCAGCTGGTCGGAAAAAATCCTGAAGCTCGATGCTGATGTGCGCGCTGCAGTCGCGCAAAAACAGGAAGCCGAGCAAATCCGTAACCAGTCTTCAAAGCTGATCGGTAAAGCTAAAGCGACTGGCGATGAGGCCGAAGCTCAACGCCTTATGGCTGCGGTTGCTGATGCCAAGGCTACGATTGAAAAAGCGGGTGCCGCGGAAGAAGACGCGCAGAATGTCCGCGATGGCATTCTCATGTCTCTACCGAACCTGCCGTATGAAGATGTTCCGCTTGGTGAGGGCGAAGAGCAGAACGAAGAAGTGCGTCGCTGGGGCGAACCGACCAAACTATCATTTGAACCAAAGTCTCATGACGTCGTTGGCGAAAATCTGAAAGCTGGCGCGACTGGCGCGCAGATGGATTTCGAAGCGGCTGTCGCCATGTCCGGTTCGCGTTTTGTAGCGCTGAAAGGACCGATGGCGAAGCTGGAGCGCGCGCTTGCGGCATTCATGCTCGACCTTCAAACAGAGACGAAAGGCTATACTGAGGTTAGCCCGCCATTGCTGGTGCAGGACCGCGCACTTGTGGGCACAGGACAGTTGCCAAAGTTTGGCGAAGACCTCTTCTTGACCACTGCGGGTCACTATCTGATCCCGACAGCTGAGGTCTCGCTGACAAACCTCGTACGCGAAACGATTATGGCGGAAGATCAACTGCCGCTTCGTATGACCGCACACACGCCGTGTTTCCGCTCTGAAGCGGGCAGTGCCGGCCGTGATACAAAAGGCATGATCCGTCTTCACCAGTTCAATAAGGTTGAGTTGGTGTCTGTTACGATGCCTGAAGACAGCGATGCTGAGCTCGAGCGTATGACAGGCTGCGCTGAAGCGGTTCTGCAAAAACTTGAGCTTCCGTATCGCGTGATGAAGCTGTCGACCGGCGATATGGGATTTGGCGCGCGTCGTACTTATGACCTTGAAGTCTGGCTCCCGAGCCAGGACACGTACCGGGAAATCTCGTCCTGCTCTACGTGCGGTGACTTCCAGGCGCGCCGTATGGATGCGAAGTTCAAACGGAAAGACGCTAAGAAGCCGGAGTTTGTTCATACGCTCAACGGGTCTGGTCTCGCGGTCGGTCGCACACTGGTGGCAGTGATTGAAAACTATCAGAACGAAGATGGCAGCATCACCGTACCTGAGGTTCTGCGCCCATATCTTCGTGGTCTCGAGAAGATTGAGTCCGTTTCGTAATGCGTATTCTTCTAACGAACGATGACGGCATTCACGCTGAAGGCCTGAAAGTGCTTGAGGATGTCGCCCGAACCGTTTCGGACGATATCTGGATCATTGCGCCAGAGGTGGAACAATCCGGCAAGTCGCGCGCAATGACGCTTACCGATCCGATTCGCGTTCGAAATCTTGACGACAAGACGTTCGCGGTTCGTGGCACGCCTACCGACTGTGTTTTGCTAGGCTTGCTCGAGCTGATGGGCGATCAGAAGCCTGATCTGATCCTTTCAGGCGTCAACCGCGGGCAAAACATCGCTGAGGATACGAGCTATTCCGGTACAATTGCTGCTGCCATGTGTGGTATGCAGCATGGCGTGAGATCTATCGCCTTTAGTCAGTCGCGTGGCTTCCAGGCTCCGGGCTCTCTGCCATGGGAAACCGCTCGTCATTGGGGCAGTAAAGTTCTCAAGCGGCTTGTGGATATGACATGGGCTGACAATGTCGTGGTGAATGTGAATTTCCCTGACCGTGCACCAGATGCTGTTACGGGCGTTGAGGTTACCCGTCAGGGGTTCCGTGACGAAAATATCGTCCATGCCGAGCAGCGGCTCGACTTGCGCGGCGATAGCTATTTCTGGATCGGCTATCGGGGCAAGCTGTCGGATCCCGCTGATGGAACCGATCTCAAGACGATTTATGAGGGCAGGGTGTCCATCACGCCTTTGCATGTAGACCTTACCCATGAAAACACTCTACAGTCTTTCAGGGCGGAACTGGGTGATATCGGGAAGTAGTGACGAGAGTGTCTGAGGCTGAGCACGATCCATTTCGCAAAATGCGACTGATACTCGAGCTTCGTCGTTCGGGTATCACCGATAACGATTTGCTCAATGCCATCGAAACGCTTCCTCGCGAACAATTCGTCGATCCCGAGTTCGAAGAATACGCCTATGACGATGTCGCACTACCGATTGCCTGTGGTCAGACCATTTCACGTCCTTCCGACGTGGCGACGATTATTTACTCGCTTGAGCTCGGAAAAGACCGGTCCTGCACGATTCTGGAGATCGGCACGGGCAGTGGCTATCTGACAGCTTTGATTTCCCGACTGGCGCGCCGAATCAATACGGTTGATCGTTACAGGACGCTGGTTGAAGCTGCGAAGCAGCGGTTTGACAAACTCGGGCTTACGAACATCATCTCGCAATGTAGCGATGGTGCGCTTGGCTGGCCGGCATCTGCGCCGTTTGATCGTATCGTCGCGACGTGCGCGCTGGAGGAAGTTCCGCAAGTCTGGCTCGACCAGCTAAAGGCGGGCGGCATGCTGATCATGCCAGTGGGCACAAACGAAGATCAGCGTCTCATGCGATATCGCAAGGACAAATCGGGCAAGATTTCTTCTGACGCGGTTGGTCTTTCGAACTTTCTTCACCTCGTGGAGGGCGCCGCCAAGGAATTATAGAGGTGGCGATTACCTCTTGTTTGCAAAATGCGGGGCGCCCAAGTATAGCCTCGCGTCTGATGTAACTCTTAATGGACCGTCTAATGACCGATTCACTTATTCTATTCGCGCAAGCAGCTGATGGCGCTGGCAACATCCTAACGGGCCTCGTGCTTCCGTTTGGTGCCATGGCCGCAATCATGTACTTCCTGCTGATCCGTCCGCAGCAGCAACAACGCAAGAAACATCAGGAAATGCTCAGCAACCTGAAAAAGAACGACCGCGTTGTGACGTCTGGCGGCCTCGTCGGTAAAATTGTCAAAATCAACGACAGCGAAGTCGTTCTGAACCTCGGTTCGACTGAAGTGACTGTTCTGCGTCAGATGGTTATCGACGTACGCGATAAGAGCGCTGCAGACACACCTGCAAACGACTAAGATACAGGTTTTCCAATGTTACAATTCCCACCCTGGAAGGTCGCACTGATCCTCTTTGTGTCGGTTTTCGGAGCACTGTTTGCTTTGCCAAACGTTCTCAATGAAGACCAGCGCGAGAGCATTCCGAGTTTCCTGCCTTCTTCGCCAGCTAACCTTGGTCTGGACCTTCGGGGCGGGGTATCGCTGCTCTTGTCTGTTGATGCCGAGCAATCGGTCACAAAGCAGCTGAACGATCTGCTGCGTGAGGCGCGCGCGAAACTTCAGACAACGCGCGGCGATAACCGTATTTCCTATACGGCTCTTCGCGTGGAAGATGACGCTGTGCGTTTCCGTCTGCGTGACAACTCAATGTCCGATCGCGCAATCGCGCTTATGCGTGAAATGAACCAGCCTATCGGGGGGCCGCTTGGTGCACCGAGCATCGAGGTCTCTCAGGTCGGTAATGGCGAGATCGAAATCAGCTTCACGCCGCAGCGTGTGGAAGAGATTATGGCGGAAGCGACCCGCCAGACTGTTTCAAAGCTCGGTCCACGTCTTGACCCGGATGGTCTTGGTGAGATTCTGGTTCAGCCTTCAGGCGAGTCAGACATCATCGTTGAGGCGCCGGGTGAGAGTGATCCAGAACGCCTTATTCGTGTCATCGAACAGCCGGGTGTTCTGACCTTCAATCTTGTGGTCGAAGACCAGAACGCACTGAACGAAGCGCTGCGCACAGGTCAGCCGCGTGTAGGCAATATCATCAGACAATCCGTCACCGGAGAAACTCTGCTTCTCGAAGCGGATCCGATTATTGAAGGCGACATGGTTCGCAGTTCCAGTCAGGGCTTCCACCCTGAGAACAATCAGCCAATCGTGAACTTCACGTTTAACACGACCGGCGCGCGTCTGTTTGGTGAGGCGACATCCCAGAACCGTGGTCGACGTTTCGCAATTCTGCTGGATGATGCTGTACAGTCTGCCCCGCGGATTAACAGCGCTATCATTCAAGGGTCCGGTTTCATCGAAGGTTCTTTCACCGTCGAATCCGCACGTGAACTGGCAACGGTCATTCAGGCGGGTGCTCTTCCTGCGCAGGTAAATGTTGAGAGTGTACGTGTGGTTGGCCCAACGCTTGGTCAGGATTCGATTGAAGCTGGTGCGCTTGCCTCCATCATTGGCCTCATCCTCGTCGCGATCTTCATGCTCATTGCGTACGGTCTGTTCGGCATCTTTGCCGTTGGATCGCTGATCGTGAACATTCTGTTGATCTTTGGAGCACTTTCTGGTCTCGGCGCGACGCTGACCCTTCCGGGCATTGCCGGCATCATTCTGACAATTGGTATGGCGGTCGATGCGAACGTTCTGGTGTTCGAACGTATTCGTGAGGAATCCCGAAACGGACGAAAGCCGATCTCTGCAATTGAATCAGGGTACCAGCAGGCTCTGTCTACGATTCTTGATGCGAATATCACAACGCTTCTCGCTGCCTCGGTCCTCTACACGCTGGGCTCTGGCCCTGTGAAAGGCTTCGCGGTGACGCTTGCGATCGGTATTTTCACGTCCGTCTTTACGGCTTTCGTTCTGACACGCTGGTTCTCTGTGATCTGGCTTCGTGCGACACGCCCAACCAAGCTGCCAATGTAGGAGACCTGACATGCTTATGAAACGTCTTCCGATTGAGGGTAAAGTCGACTTTATGTCGGTCCGAATGTTCGCATTCGCTTTGTCTGCCGTGGCTCTGGCTGCATCGGTTATTCTCATCCCTATGAAAGGCCTGAACTTCGGTATCGACTTCGCAGGCGGCATGCTTGTGGAAATCACAAAACCCGAAGGTGCGGAGATCGAAGATATCCGAGCGCTGGCAAACGAGCTTGAGCTCAAGGCGCCGAATATCACTGAGGCGAGCGGCACCGGTGCCAACGCTGAGGAAACATTTGTTATCCGAGCTGCACTTCCTGATGAAGATGAAGTGGCTGCAGACGCAGATACCAATGCAGATGAAACTGCTGCGACTGATCAGGAAATCGACGAGGCTCAGCGTTTTATCGACGCTCTTGAGGCCGCTTATCCCCACAGTGACGCTGAAGAACGTGACTGGGAAATCCTTCGTCGCGACAGCGTCGGCCCACGCGTATCCAATGAGCTGCTGCAAGCCGGTATCACGGCTCTCGCTGTCTCTCTCATCTTTATGCTGGCCTATATCTGGTTCCGCTTCCAGATCGCGTTCTCAGTAGGCGCGGTTATGGCCCTGCTGCACGACGTCATTCTGACTGTAGGAGTGTTCTCGCTTCTCCAGATCGATTTCGACCTGACGACGATTGCCGCGCTTCTGACGATTATTGGTTACTCTATGAACGACACGGTTGTTGTGTATGACCGCGTTCGCGAAGAGCTGCGGAAATACAAGAAGATGCCGCTCAAGGATGTGATCAATCTGTCTCTGAACAAGACCTTGTCCAGAACCTTGCTGACGTCCGGTACGACGCTTCTGGCGTTGATCTCGATCTACGTACTTGGCGGAGAGGTTCTTCGTGGCTTCTCGTTTGCTCTGATCTGGGGTGTTGTTATCGGTACGTATTCTTCGATCTTTATCGCTTCAGCGCTTCTTCTGCACACCGGTCTTACCCGTGATCCGGAAAAGCTGCAGAGCGCGGACGAGATTTTCTCCAAGTCCTGATGGGCTGATGAGTTGATAAATAAAAACCCCGCCAGGCAACTGGCGGGGTTTTGTTTTAAAGCTGCTTGTCAGACTTACGCGTCAGCGAGGTTCTGGTTTGCAAAATCCCAGTTCACGAGTTCGCTGAGGAATGTCTCAATGTAAGCAGGACGCGCATTCTGGAAGTCCAGATAGTAAGCGTGTTCCCAAACGTCCATTGTGAGAAGCGGCGTAACACCGTCTTCTGTCAGCGGAGTTTCTGCGTTTGGCGTTTTGCGTACTTCGAGCTTGCCGTTTGCAAGCACCAGCCATGCCCAGCCTGAACCGAACTGTGTTGCGCCTGCTGTCGCGAAAGACTCTTTGAATGCGTCGTAAGAGCCAAAGTCACGATCAATGAGTTCAGCGATCTTACCAGTAGGAGCGCCGCCACCAGCTGGCTTCATGGAGTGCCAGTAGAATGTGTGATTCCAGACCTGAGCCGCGTTGTTGAAGACGCCAGCTTTAGAGGCGTCACTTGCCGCGTCCTGAATCACTTCTTCCAGAGAAGCGTCAGCAAGCGGACCACCTTCAACGAGCTTGTTGAGGTTCGTGACGTAAGCCTGATGGTGCTTCCCGTAGTGGAAGTTCAGAGTTTCCTCTGAAATATGTGGCGCGAGTGCACCACGGTCGTATGGAAGGCTTGGAAGGTCGAAAGCCATGTTTAACTCCTCTTCTATTAACCGAGTTGGTGTGTCAGAAATGACTCCAATGGGATATTGTGATCGTCATGCCTGAGACCAAGCGTAAAAGTCCAGATTTCTTCAAAAGTTTGAATTCTTTTGCCCGACATAGTCACCAAACGATCTGGTTGGCGACCGGGTTCCTTGAATCTGGGCAACGTCAGCGTTCTTTGATGATTCTTTGTCTGGATGGAGAGTTTCATCGCATCGCGACGACGATCAGTGAGGCGATGGTTGCGCAGATCAGGTTGCAGTGGTGGCGCGACGAAATTGAAAACATTCCGGCCGGAAAAGAAACGCAGCAAACTGATCCAGCTCTGTCGCTTGAAGGTCTGCTCCTGGATCACAGAGAGGACCCCCAGCGCATTCTGGATCTCATCAATGCGTATGACGACGTCATTGCGGGTGACGAGCCCGACTATGGCGGGGCGCTCTTTCGGCTTTTGATGAATGACACTGAAACCGAAGAGAGCGGGTGCGCAAACCTTTTGGGTCGCTATTTCCAGACGGCCAATGCGGGAGCGCCAGACCGCGAAAGTCTGAACGGGCTTAAACAGTGCTTGCAGGAAAAAAATGACGCCCGCTGGCCGTGGATGTGCTTGCTGGAATTTGCAGCAGATTGGGAGCGCAAAGCTGAAGCTCATGCTCTGATTCGGCGTTGGCGTTATTGGAAGGCGTTCCTCGCGGGTGAGAAACGCCTTCTTAGAAAATTGGAACGTCTATGACGTCGCCATAAACTGTTCGGCCCAGTTATCGATATCCACGAGCGCACGCTTTGCCATTTCGCGCTTTTTCGCGCGGCCTTTTTCTTTGCCGCGCAGGCGCTTCCCGTTCTCATCCTTATTCGGAACGGTTTCCGGAGCAGGGAACAGGCCGAAATTGACATTCATAGGCTGGAACGTTCCGCCTGCTACGAGGTGACCACCCGTAATATGACCTAGCAGAGCACCCAACGCCGTTGTTTCAGGTGGCGGTGTCATGTCCATGCCAAGGCGTTCGTATGCAGCAAAGCGTCCCGCAAGAAGCCCCATAGCAGCGCTCTCAACATAGCCTTCCACACCGGTAACCTGACCCGCAAAGCGGAGGCGAGGCATTTTCTTCAGGCGTAGCTGATTGTCGATCAACTTGGGTGAATTGATGAAGGTATTGCGGTGGATACCGCCCAGACGAGAGAAAACAGCATTCTCGAGGCCCGGGATCATTCTGAAGATGTCGGTTTGTGCGCCGTATTTCAGCTTAGTCTGGAAGCCCACCATGTTCCACAGAGTTCCAAGAGCATTATCCTGCCGGAGCTGGACAACGGCGTGGGCTTTAACGTCTGGCTTGTGGGCATTGGTGAGACCGATTGGTTTCATTGGTCCATAACGAAGCGTCTCGCGACCACGTTCGGCCATCACCTCGATAGGAAGACATCCTTCGAAATATGGGGTGTCTTTCTCCCAGTCTTTGAATTCGGTCTTTTCGCCATCGAGGAGGGCGTCGATGAAGGCGTTGTACTCGTCTTCATCCATTGGGCAGTTGATGTAGGCTGCGGTGTCGCCGTGAGGACCCGGTTTGTCATAGCGGGACTGTCGCCATGCGATTTCCATATTCACGGAATCGACCTGCACAATTGGCGCAATCGCGTCGAAGAATGCTAGGTCTTCCTCGCCCGTTACGCCGCCAATCGCGTTCGCCAGCGCTTCGGAGGTGAGCGGACCAGTTGCAATGATGACCGACGACCAGTCTTCTGGAGGAATGCCGCCAATTTCTTCGCGGACAATTGTGATGTTCGGATGCGCTTCCAGTTTAGCTGTAACTGCGGCGGAGAACCCATCGCGATCTACAGCGAGAGCAGAACCCGCGGGCACCTGATGGTCAGCTGCTGTCGAAATGATGATGCCGTTCAGACGACGCATTTCCTCATGCAGAACGCCTACGGCATTCGTCTCGTGGTCGTCTGAGCGAAAAGAGTTGGAACATACAAGTTCTGCAAGATGGTCGGTCTTGTGCGCGTGAGTGCCTTTGACGCCCCGCATCTCGTGCAGAATTACAGGAACGCCGAGATTGGCAGCTTGCCATGCGGCTTCAGAGCCGGCCATGCCGCCACCGATGATATGAATAGGTTCTTTGGTCATGTCGCTAAATTGTGGAAGAGGTTGATCAGGTCAACCATGGAATTGCGGGAAACGATATCGTTCGTAACAAATGTCATGGGACGATTGAGCCAAGTATGGGGCGATTTCAATTGAATTCTATCCGCTTCTGTCCCAATTGAATGGTGCTTTCAAAACGCAGGAGACCGAAGTGGCGGAAAACAGCCAATTGCCGATTGTTGGAGCAGCGACATACAGCTGGAGATTTGCAATGGGCGCATTTCTGACGACGCTTCCTGCCTATATGGTGCGCGCAATTGTAACCGGTGCCGTATCGGCTGCGGCAGTGTCGGGAATGGCTGGAGGTGTTTTACCTCTCGATTTTCTTGGACAGGTTCTGGCGCTTCTGGTGACGGTTAGTTGCCTCGCCATGACTATCCGTCTTGCCATGACGGGTGAAATGAAGGGCCTGACCGGCCTGAAGTTCGACATGGAAGAAACGCGATTGCTTTTCGCGAACCTGATTTTTATCGCGGTTGCATTTTTTCTCGCATTTGTTGCCATTATTCTCGCAAGCATTGTCATGGGTATATTGATCGCCATGCTTGTACCCGATCTCGAAGCAATCGCTCAGAACCAGCGCGCGGCCGAAGCGTTTCTGGCGGACTTTTTCGTCACTCCCGCAGGCATTGTGATTATGATTCTGATGTTCCTGATGGTCGGGTTTCCTCTGCTTTATATCTCAGCGAGGCTGGTGAATTTCCCCGCCGCAACAATTGCGCGTCAGAAGATGATGATCTTTGAGACATGGGATTGGACGAAAGATCAGGTGTGGCGTGTGATCGGTGCAATTGTGCTTGCAATGGCGCCCGTCGTGCTGATTTCGTTTTTGGGCGTGTGGGTCGCTGGCGCTTTGACCGGTTTACCGGTGCTTGGCGATGCGGGTACTTTGGCAACTATTTCACCATTTGCGGCATTTGCATTCGGCGTGATCACCGGCCTGTTTAGTATCCCATCACAGCTCGTAGGTGCCGCACTCGCTGTGTTTATGTATCGCGGATTTGAGCCGGACCGCAGAACAGAACAGTTCTGAGCGGTCCGACTAGACTTTTTACTCCGCCTTCTGAGCTTCGCGGATACGCGCCTTTGCACGCGCGGCCCTGCGTTCTTCCTGCCGCTCGAAGGTCTCTTTCAGGAAGCGCCCCGTCCAGCTTCGCTCGACTTTGATGACATCTTCCGGCGTGCCCGCAGCAACGAGCTCACCGCCGCCATCGCCGCCTTCAGGGCCAAGGTCGAGTATCCAGTCAGCTGTCTTGATGACATCCAGATTGTGCTCGATCACGACAACAGTGTTTCCATTGTCGACAAGCTCATGAAGGACCTCCAGTAGTTTGCGAACGTCTTCGAAGTGTAGACCGGTTGTCGGCTCATCAAGAATGTATAGCGTTCGGCCCGTTGCGCGCTTCGAAAGCTCTTTAGCAAGCTTCACCCGCTGGGCTTCACCACCTGAAAGCGTGTTCGCCTGTTGCCCGACCTTGATATAGGACAGGCCGACGCGGTTGAGGGTTTCCATCTTCGTCCGGATGCTCGGAACCGCAGCAAAAAATTCTTCTGCTTCCTCCACAGTCATATCCAGTACGTCCGCAATGGACTTGCCCTTATAGAGAACTTCGAGCGTTTCGCGGTTGTAGCGTTTGCCTTTGCAGACATCGCAGGTGACGTAGACGTCCGGCAGGAAGTGCATCTCGATCTTGATAACACCGTCGCCCTGACAGGCCTCGCATCGCCCGCCCTTCACATTGAAAGAGAAGCGACCAGGCTTGTACCCACGTTGCTTGGCTTCTGGCAGGCCAGCGAACCAGTCACGGATTGGGCCGAATGCGCCTGTGTAGGTGGCTGGGTTCGATCTCGGTGTACGCCCGATTGGCGATTGATCGATATCAATGACTTTGTCGAGGTGTTGCAGACCTTCCAGCCCATCATACGGAGCGGGAGCGGTTTGCGCCTTCATCAGCTTTCGCGAGAGCGCTTTTTGAAGTGTCTCGATGATCAGTGTGGATTTACCGCCGCCGGATACACCTGTCACGCATGTGAAAGTCGCAAGCGGAATCTCGACGGTTACATCCTTGAGGTTGTTGCCGCGCGCACCGGTGAGCTTGATGGATTTGGTTTTCTTGCCCCAGCGTCGGCGATCAGGAATGGCAATTTCGCGCGCACCGGAAAGATACGCGCCTGTCATGGAGTTAGGATCGGCGATGATCTCCTGCGGCGTGCCCTGGGAGACAATCTCGCCGCCATGCACACCTGCAGCTGGTCCCATATCGATGACATGGTCAGCCGTCAGAATAGCGTCCTCATCGTGTTCGACCACGATGACGGAGTTACCGAGGTCGCGCAGATGCTTCAGCGTCTCCAGAAGGCGTTCGTTATCTCGCTGATGGAGACCGATACTTGGCTCGTCGAGGACGTATAGCACGCCGGTCAGGCCAGAGCCGATCTGGCTGGCCAGCCGGATACGCTGGCTCTCGCCGCCTGAAAGCGTGCCGGACGACCGCGACATGTTGAGATAGTCGAGCCCGACATCGTTCAGAAACTTCAGGCGATCTTTGATCTCTTTGAGAATACGCGAGGCGATCTCGAGTTTTTGCGATGTGAGATGACCTTCAACGTCGCGGAACCACTGGTCTGCGTCCTTGATAGAGAGGGACGCAGTTTCCGAGATGTCTTTCGTGCCAATTTTTACGGCGAGTGCCTCGGTCTTCAGGCGCTTGCCGTTGCAAGCCGGGCAGGGCTGTGCGGACTGGAATTTGGCGATCTCTTCGCGCACCCAGGCGCTATCAGTCTCGCGCCAGCGGCGTTCCATATTCGGAATAACGCCCTCGAAAGGCTTTTTGACCTCATAGCGGCGCATGCCGTCATCATAGACGAATTTCACCTCGTCCCCGCCGGTGCCATGTAGAATGATCTGTTGAACGTCGTCAGACAGGTCAGACCATTTGTCCTGCATTTTGAATTTATAAGCCTTGGCGAGTGCTTGCAGAGTTTGGGTCTGATAAGGGGATGTTGTCTTCGCCCATGGCGCAATCGCGCCATCCTGCAGTGACTTATCACGCTCCGGAACGATGAGGTCCGGGTCTATCTTGAGCTGCTCGCCAAGACCGTCGCATGTCGGACAGGCACCGAACGGGTTGTTGAACGAAAAGAGGCGCGGTTCGATTTCAGGGATTGAGAATCCGGAAACCGGGCACGCAAAATTTGCGGAGAATGTGATCCGTTCCGGGGCCTTGCCGTCTTCGGCATCTGCATATTCCGCGATGGCAATTCCGTTAGCGAGGTCCAGAGCAGCCTCAAAGCTCTCAGCGAGCCGTTGCTCCATGCCTTCGCGAACTACGATCCGGTCAACAACGACGTCGATGTCGTGCTTGAACTTCTTGTCGAGTGTTGGCGGCTCCTCCAGTGAATAAAACGCGCCATCAACCTTCACCCGCTGATAGCCCTTCTTCAGTAGCTCGGCCATTTCCTTGCGGTATTCGCCTTTACGGCCGCGCACGATAGGCGCCAGCAAGTAGAGTCGTGTGCCTTCCTCGAGCGACAGAGTGCGGTCTACCATCTGACTCACTGTCTGGCTTTCGATCGGGAGACCTGTTGCTGGTGAATATGGCGTGCCGACGCGCGCCCATAACAGGCGCATATAGTCGTAAATTTCTGTGACGGTGCCGACGGTTGAGCGCGGGTTACGGCTCGTTGTTTTTTGCTCGATGGAGATTGCCGGTGAGAGACCTTCAATGCTCTCAACGTCAGGCTTTTGCATCAGTTCAAGAAACTGGCGCGCGTATGCAGAAAGGGATTCCACATAACGTCGCTGGCCTTCGGCATAGATCGTATCAAAAGCCAGCGACGACTTACCGGAACCGGACAGGCCGGTCATCACAACCAGCTCTCCGCGCGGAATGTCCACGTCGATATTTTTCAGATTGTGTTCTTTGGCGCCGCGAACACGGATTTCTGAGAGTTCACTCATCGGGTCATTCTGCCTGTTTAGCTTCGGTCTGCTGGACGTATATGCGTCGAATCGCGGTTGACATCCAGAACATATAAAGAACAAATAGCGAGAATTTTATGGAAACTGTCAGGAAGTTTCCGTTGCCCCTCGCGAAGTGTGTGGGTTTTCCGTAAGTAACTACGGAATCGCAGATTTGGTTTCTAGAAGGAATATGGCAATGGCCGGCTCGGTAAATAAGGTGATTTTGGTTGGAAACCTCGGACGTGACCCTGAAATCAGATCAATGAACAATGGCGGATCAATCGCAAACCTCAGCATTGCGACATCCGAAACCTGGCGTGACCGCAACTCCGGCGAACGCCGCGAGAAGACGGAATGGCACCGTGTTGTCATCTTCAACGAGGGTCTGGTGAAGATTGCCGAGCAGTACCTTCGCAAGGGATCTAAGGTCTACGTTGAAGGTCAGCTGGAAACTCGTAAGTGGAGCGACAATAACGGTGTCGAGAAATATTCTACAGAAGTTGTGCTCCGTAACTATGGCGGCACGCTGACAATGCTTGATGGTCGTGACGGCCCATCCGGCGGCGGAATGGGTGGCGGCGGTGGTCGCATGGATGATTCCGGGTTCGATGGCTCTCCGCGCTCTATGGAAGGTCCGAAACAGGACTTTTCACAGGATATAGATGACGAGATCCCGTTCTAGGGTCAAAGCTCACACAAAACACTATCTGAACGGGGCCAGCGCTTGGCCCCGTTTGCGCATAATGCTAGCGTCTGACGCAAATATGAGTCGCATAAAGCGCGCTTGAACCCAGACCAGTAAGAGACCGTATCTTGTCTTCAGAAAATGACACCCCAGAAGAAATGCCGGAAGACGGCGTTGATCCGGTAACAATCGAGAACGAGCTCAAACGCTCTTATCTCGACTACGCCATGAGCGTGATTGTATCGCGTGCGTTGCCAGACGTGCGTGATGGTCTGAAACCTGTTCACCGGCGCATCATCTATGCGATGCGCGTTGGCGGGAACACGCCTGACAAACCATACCGGAAATCTGCGAACGTAGTCGGTGCTGTGATGGGTAATTATCACCCGCACGGTGACGCGGCGATTTACGATGCGCTCGTCCGTATGGCTCAGCCGTTTTCTATGGGTCTGCCATTGGTGGACGGTCAGGGTAACTTCGGGTCGATCGATAACGATCCGCCTGCCGCGATGCGTTACACTGAATGTCGTATGGCTAAGCCGGCCAACTATCTTGTAACAGACATTGATAAAGACACGGTCGATTTCCAACCAAACTATGATGGCAAAGACCGTGAACCGATTGTTCTGCCAGCTCAGTTCCCGAACCTTCTGGTGAATGGTGCTGGCGGTATCGCCGTTGGTATGGCGACCAATATTCCACCACACAATCTGGGTGAAGTGATCGATGCCACTCTGGCGATGATTGATAACCCACAGATTGATGACGAAGAGCTGCTGGAGATCGTGCCTGGCCCCGACTTCCCAACCGGCGGCTTGATCATGGGGCGCAGCGGTGCGCGCAATGGTCTTCTGAAAGGGCGCGGCTCGGTCATCATGCGTGCGCGTACATCTTTCGAAACCATGAGAAATGGTCGCGAAGCGATTATTGTCACAGAGATTCCATATCAGGTGAACAAGGCGAGCCTTGTTGAAAAAATTGCTGAGCTGGTTCGTGAGAAGCGCGTCGAAGGGATTTCGGAACTTCGTGACGAGAGTGACCGAAACGGCATTCGTGTAGTCATCGAGACGAAAAAGGACGCGTCCGCGGAAGTCGTTCTGAACCAGCTATTCCGTTATTCGCAGCTCCAGACGAGCTTCGGTGTGAACATGCTAGCGCTAAACGCTGGCACGCCTGAGCAAATGTCGCTCAAGGACATTCTGAAGGCTTTCATCAAATTCCGCGAAGATGTTGTTGCTCGCCGCACTAAGTTCGAACTCAACAAGGCGCGTGACCGTGCGCACGTCCTCGTCGGTCTGGCGATGGCGGTTGCGAATATCGACGAAGTGATCCGCATTATTCGTAGCTCTCCGGATCCTGCGACAGCCCGCGAATCTCTTCTGTCGCGTGACTGGCCGGCTTCCGAGATGGCGCCGTTGATCAAACTGATCGCGGACCGCCGCACAGTGATGTCTGATCAGGATACCGTCCGTTTGTCGGATGAGCAGGCGCGCGCCATCCTTGAACTCCGCCTCCACCGTCTCACCGCGCTCGGTGCTGATGAAATCGGTGATGAAGCGAAAGGTCTCTCAGAGAAGATCGCAGACCTTCTCGATATTCTGCGTTCGCGCGCTCGTATCCTTGATATTATTCGTGGCGAGCTCAACGAAGTTAAGACGGCGTTCGCTGTTCCACGTCGTTCTGAATTTACTGTCGGCGATCTCGATCTTGATGATGAAGATCTCATCGAACGAGAAGAGATGGTCGTCACGTTTACCCACGGTGGCTATGTCAAACGCACGCCGCTGACGACGTATCGTTCGCAACACCGGGGAGGCAAAGGCCGCTCTGGCATGGCGATGAAAGACGAAGATTTCGTCACGCGACTGTTCGCGGCCAGCACCCATGCCGAAGTTCTGTTCTTCTCGTCGACGGGCATGGTCTACAAGCACAAAGTCTGGAGACTGCCGCTCGGAAGTCCACAATCCAAAGGCAAGGCTCTGGTAAACATCCTGCCGCTCGATAAGGGCGAGTGGATCACCAGCGTGATGCTGTTGCCTGAGGAAGAGGCCGAACGGGAGCGTCTGGACGTTATGTTCGCGACCCGTAAGGGCGGCATCCGACGCAACAAACTGATGGATTTCGTCCAGGTGAACCGAAACGGCAAGATCGCCATGAAGCCGGATGAAGACGACGGTATTGTTGACGTTCAGCTTTGTAATCCGAATGACGACGTGCTTCTGACCACTGCGCGCGCGCAGTGTATACGTTTCCGCGTGGACGATGTGCGTGTGTTCACTGGGCGTACGTCAACGGGTGTTCGTGGCATTCGCCTTGCGGATGGCGATAAAGTCATTTCGCTCGCAGTGCTCCGACATGTGGACGTTACGCCGGCTGAAGCGCGCGCCTACCTTAAACATGCGGCCGCGATGCGTCGTGCGGTCGAAGACGGCGATGACGAAGTAGAAGCAGTATCAGCTGATACAGACGATGATGCCGGCGAAGAAATTGCTCTGAATGAGGAGCGGCTCGTTGAACTCGGCGCTGCCGAAGAGTTCATTCTGACCATTACGGACAAAGGAATGGGCAAGCGGGCTTCTGCTTATGATTACCGTGTTACAGGCCGCGGCGGCAAAGGGCTTATCGCGCATCGTATTCCTGATGATGCCAATCTCGCTGCGTCATTCCCTGTCGATGAATCTGATGACGTGATGATGGTTACGAATGGCGGTCAGCTCATTCGTTGCCCGGTCAATCAGATCCGTATTGCGGGCAGATCGACGCAAGGCGTCCGGGTCCTCCGCACAAATGGCGACGAAAAGGTTGTATCGGTTGAACGTTTGGCGGAACAAGAGGATAAGAATATCGAAGGCGATACCGAAGCCGAAGATTAATCCTCTGGGGAGGCCAATGTGACGAAACGAATCGGAATGTATCCCGGGACTTTTGACCCGCTTACCAACGGGCACCGGGATATCATCAGACGCGCGGTAAAGCTCGTCGACAAGCTCGTCATTGGCGTTGCAATCAATGAGGCAAAAGGCCCGCTCTTCTCTCTTGAAGAACGTGTGGACATGGTCCTCGAAGAGATTGAAGAATTTCGTCACACTGCGGAGATCGAAGTTCGTCCATTCGACAATCTTTTGATGCACTTCGCTGAAGAATGTACTGCAAATGTAATCATTCGGGGATTGCGGGCAGTATCTGACTTTGAATATGAATTCCAAATGGTCGCCATGAACCAGAAGCTCAATCCTGATATTGAGACTGTTTTCCTGATGGCTGACCCTCAACATCAGGCCGTGGCGTCACGACTGGTCAAGGAAATTGCAAAGTTGGACGGCCGTGTGGAGCACTTCGTTTCTCCTTCGGTTGCGAAACGTCTCAAAGAAAAGCTCTAATCATGAAGTCATTCATTCGTTCTCTTCTCGCGGCCATTGGTTTGACGGCGATGGCAGGGGCGTCGGCGCAGGCTCAAATCGCCGAATTGCCGGCATTCGATGCGGCATTGGCAGATACTGCCAACTGGCGTGAAGCGGCTCCTGAAAACCTGATCGAATTTCAGATTGCGACGGCTCGGGGAGAGGCGCGTGGGCGTGTGTTGATCGAGGCGGCACCATTCGCTGCGCCGGGTCATGTTGAACGTTTTACGTCTCTTGCCGCGAGCGGCGATCTCAATGGAACAATGTTCCACCGTGTGATCGAAGGCTTTATGGCTCAGGGCGGTGACATTGAAGCAATTGACCGAGAGCGCGCGGAAAACTGGCCAAATATGCCGGGCGAATTTATCTTCACGCGTATCCCGAACTCAGAAGATGACATCGTTCCGGCGATGCAAAAGCTGGGCCTGCCACAGGCGGCGACTAGCGGCTATATTCTGGGGTTCCCTGTTTCTACGCAGGCAGAAGCTTTTGCCAGCTTGTCGCGTGATGGTTCCGTTCAAAGCTGGATTCCACATTGCAAGGGCGTTGTATCGACAGCCCGCACATCCGATCCGAACTCAGCTTCTACCCAGTTCTTCCTGATGCGCGACATTTCTCCCTGGTTGAACCGGGAGTACACGGCGTGGGGGCGCATTGTGAGCGGTCAGGATGTTGTGGATAGCATTGAAGTCGGTGAGCCTGTGCGTATGCCTGACGTTCTGGTTTCTGCGCGTCTTGTGTCAGAGATGCCAGAGGAAGAGCGTCCACGTGTTCTGGTGCAGCGCACGGATGGACCGCTGTTTGCCAGCTTCCTTGAGGCGAATGCGGGCGCGAGCGTTTGCGACCTGCCGCCTGTGCCGACCATCGTCTCAAACTAGGGTTGTTCTTTGGATCTCAGCGCGTTCGATTTCGAACTTCCGGATGAATGTATAGCGACAAGACCGGCAGAGCCTCGCGACTCCTGCCGGTTATTGTGTGTGCATGGCGATCAAATCACCGATCGCGTGTTTCGGGATATAGGAACCGAACTACGCGAAGGGGATCTTCTCATCGCGAACGATACGCGGGTTGTCCCGGCTTTGTTGTTTGGCGTGCGTCCTGCTCGAGATGAGCTGTCGTCTGATGTCGATGTGCAGATAAATCTCGTGGCCCAGAAAGATGACGGAGTTTGGGAATGCTTGGGTCGTCCCGGGCGTAGACTTAGACCCAATGACGTTATCGAGTTCCCTGCAGGGCTCCGGGGCCGAATTTTAGACAAGCGTCCTACAGGAGAGCTAGTGCTTGAGTTTTCGCCAAAAGGCGAAGACTTCTGGAGCGCTGTCGACGCGGTCGGGAAAATGCCGATTCCGCCCTATATCGCGAAAATGAGGCCTGCGGACTCAAAAGACCACGAAGACTATCAGACCGTTTTTGCAGATCGCGCCGGTTCGGTCGCGGCCCCAACGGCGGGGCTTCACTTTACTGATGCGCTCGTCAAGCAGCTTGGTGAACGAGGCATCGGCTTTGAGAGAGTTACACTTCATGTCGGTGCAGGTACATTTGCGGGGCTAAGTGAGGAGTCTTTCAAATCGGGTAAGCTTCACGAAGAGTGGTGTGAGATCAGCGAGGATGTCGCCCGAAAAATCGCTGAATGTAAGGGGCGCGGGGGGCGGGTGATTGCTGTGGGCACGACGTCTCTCCGTACGCTGGAGTCGCTTGCAGATGGTCAGGGTAGTGTTCTGGCGGCATCTGGAGATACCGACATTTTTATCCAGCCCGGATATAAGTTTCAGGTGGTAGACGGGCTGATCACGAATTTCCACCTGCCCAAGTCCAGCCTGTTCATGCTGGTTTCAGCGCTGATGGGGACTGACGTCATGCAGAGCGCGTATGCGCATGCCATCAAATCCGGCTACAAGTTCTATTCCTATGGGGACGCGTCTCTGCTAATGCCGCGCCATGACTGACTTTCCATTTGAAATCCACGCCACTCAGGACCGCGCCCGCACAGGCAAGCTGGTTACGCCGCGTGGCGAAATCCGAACGCCTGCCTTCATGCCGGTCGGTACAGCTGCGACCGTAAAAGCGCTGTATACGGATCAGGTCGCTGATGCGGGCGCCGATATTCTGCTCGGTAATACCTATCATCTCATGCTGCGCCCGGGCAGCGAGCGTGTGCACCGTCTGGGCGGTCTGCATAAATTCATGCGTTGGGATAAGCCTATTCTAACGGATTCTGGCGGGTTTCAGGTCTGGTCACTGGCTGGGCTTCGGAAGATGAAGGAAGAGGGCGTTTCCTTCAAATCCCATATCGACGGGTCTTCGCATTTTCTGTCACCCGAACGTTCCATTGAGATTCAGGCCGATCATCTCGGCGCTGACATTTCCATGCAGCTCGACGAGTGCACTGAGTATCCGGCAACGCATGAGCAGGCTAAGTCATCCATGGAGATGTCTATTCGTTGGGGCGCCCGCTCGAAAGCGGCCTTTGGCGAAAGAGACAGCCAGACTTTGTTCGGGATCGTGCAAGGGTCTGACTTCGAAGACCTTCGCCAGCAATCTGCGGAGTCGCTTCAGGAGATCGGGTTTGGCGGATACGCCATAGGCGGTCTCGCAGTAGGTGAGGGGCATAATCGAATGGTTGAGGTGATCGACTTCACCGAGCCTCATCTGCCTCGCGAGCGTCCACGCTATCTGATGGGCGTAGGTAAGCCGATTGATATTCTCGAAGCCGTCGCTCACGGCGTTGATATGTTCGACTGCGTCCTGCCGACACGCTCGGGACGCCACGGACAAGCCTGGACCTGGGATGGGCCTATCAATTTGAAGAACGCCCGCTTCGCCGAAGACGACACGCCGATTGATCCTAGCTCGTCTTGCCCGGCCAGCCGGGACTACTCAAAAGCCTATCTGAACCATTTGTTCAAAGCGGGAGAGTATCTCGCGCCCATGCTGCTCTCATGGCACAATACAGCGTTCTTTCAGGAGTTCATGCAGGCAATGCGGACGGCAATTGCCAACGGCACATTCAACGAGCTGCGTGCTGACCTGAAATCTCGCTGGACCTAGTCGTAAGGCTCGTTCGCTGAGGGCGCGGCGGCGCGATACCGGATTGGGGCGCTGTTTTCGTCGAGTGTCGAGTAATCGATCTCCAGAGGTGCGGCCGGGTAATGGCATCCCAATCCCATGCCGAGGCCTTTAAGAAAGGTCCGACGCAAATACGCCAGCCGGTAGGCTTCTTCGACGCGGCTGGCATGGGCATTGGCGCCGGTCGCCGAGCGAATGATACCGCGAAATGGAATTATAGAACGCGCTTCCGACGCGATTTGCCCGAGAGCGAAATCAGAGGCGCGGTCAGACATGTCTTCGGATTCCTCGTCTTCCCCTCGGTTTGCAAGTTCAAGGCGCACGTCAGCATCAATTTCCAGAACAGTGTCCAGTGTGCGCACTTCACGTCCGATCGTATCGCAAGTCAGGTCCGGTACGGGGTCGTATGGCGTGCGGATTCCTGCAATCTCCTGAGGGATGTCATCGCGACGAAGGTTCAGGTCCTCCAAAGGTGAGAGTGCCGCGTCTCCCAGTCCTTCTCCGGTCTGACGAACTGCGCGATAAGTGATTCTTGACCCGGATTCGACGACGCTATCGTTATCCTGCTCCGAATCTGCCTCCTGCGTGTGACCGGCTAGAGGCGACAAACACAAACCGGCGATCGCGATGACGGGGGAGATGAAACGGCTACTGAACATTTTTTGCATCCTTGATACGGCGTATTATCGGATAAAATTCAATAACGGCAAAAAAAGTTATAGAATGAGGCATTCAATTCATTGACCTGAAAGATTCGCAGGGCTATACGCGCCAACTCGGTCGTGCCCTTAGCTCAGCCGGTAGAGCAACTGACTTTTAATCAGTAGGTCGCAGGTTCGAACCCTGCAGGGCACACCAAACTTTCTCCACCGCATTTCAATCCGAAAATTCCGTCTGATGATTCCATCAGTTGCGGCGTTTTGCTGTGCTTGATGTCGCTGTTTCAGTCTACCTAATATGAACATTTGTTTATTTTGAACGTGAACATGAACAGACGTAAATGGAAATGCGTCTGGATTATGACATTTTCGCCCAATATTTCGTTTCTTCTTGATGGTAGTGTCGCGAAGTCTTACCTCTAATGCAAGCCGCAATAGCAGACGGCACTAAGGATCAAGAAGGACCATCTCAACAACTGATATGGTGATCCAGGAGATGAATATGAATGGAGATTGGTGCACAACTGACGGCGCGCTGAAGCTTAAAGAGAAAATCGAAGCTTACTGGCGTGATCGTGGATTTGACGTGAACATCGATCTGGTCGAAGCAGGCTTTATTGCAGCTATGCGCTCTGGCCGAACCGATGTTCGTAGTAATATGGTCAATGGCATGCCGACGCGCCGTGAACGTCCAGGTGACGAAATCACAGCAAGTCGCGTTGTCAGACAGCGAGCCCCTGAAGCACCCCGCTGGGCTAGCTAACCATGCTTTCAAGCAATCCGGGCAGTTCGTTTGCATCAGATAACTGCCCGAAGCGCTTGGGATCATAGGCTGCATCGTCGAGATATCCGTACGTCATGAGAATGAACGGAATTCCTGCAGCCTCGGCCGAACGGCCATCAGTCGACGAATCCCCGATCAGTACAGAATGGCTGGCGACACCGCCAGCCGCTGAAATAGCTTCCAAAAGGTGCGCCGGTGAGGGCTTCTTCTCGCTCGCCTTGTCGGCGCCGATAACGCTGTCGAAATGCTCGGCTAGATTCAAAGTCTGCAGAACTTCTTCAGCCAGGTCCTGAGTTTTGTTCGTGCAGACAGACAGACGGGCGCCTTTGTCCCGTAGGTAATCGAGCGTTTCCGTAATTCCGCTGAATGGCCGGCTGAAATCCGCAATATGGGCGATGTAATAGCTGAGAAAGCTTTTATGCATCGCTGAAAGCTCGTCCTCAGTCAGGTCGGTGCCTGTCTCGTTAGCGCATGTCTCGATCATCACCCGGGCACCGTGGCCGATAGCGTGACGTATCGTATCCAACGTTACCGCAGGCAGTCCCTTTTCTGAAAAGCAATGAACCAATGCGGCATGAAGGTCGGGTGCGGTATCCACCAAGGTGCCGTCCAGATCGAAAACAACCGTAAAATCCGTCCAGTTCATAATGTTTCCCGTGTGGTTAGCTTTGATCATGTGGATATAGCGTGTATCTCCCAGTGTCAGGCTATTTATGGAGAATCGCACGATGAAACGAGCCGCGGTCATTCTTGCAGCAGGCATGGGAACGCGAATGCGCTCCAAGAAGATCAAAGTGCTCCATGAAGTCGGTGGCCGACCAATGGTTGACTGGTCGCTTGCGCTGGCAGACGGCCTTGGGTGTGATAAGCGTATTCTCGTCATTGGAACGCATTCCGAAGAACTGAAACAGGTTGCTGCAAACCGTGTCGGGTCTGAAAATATTGCAATTCAGGATCCCCCTCAGGGGACTGGCCATGCGGTTCAATCGGCCGAGCAAGCACTTGCCGGCTTTGAGGGGCATGTCGTCGTTTTGTATGCCGATACGCCGCTTCTTCCTGTAGACGCCGTTGAGAAGGCTTTTGCGTCTCTCGATGCAGGATATGCGGTCTCTGTTCTCGGATTCGATGCTGCCGAGCCCGGCGGATATGGCCGCCTGATTTGTTCTGATGAAGGCGACCTTCTGAAGATTGTCGAGGCCAAAGAAGCGAGCCCTGAAGAGCTCGCTGTCACTTTCTGCAATTCAGGTGTCATGGCCGTCAGATCAGAATACCTGTTTGATCTCCTGTCCCGTGTCACCAACGATAATGCCAAGGGCGAATATTATCTCACTGATGTGGTAGAACTTGCGCGACAGGACGGGTTGAAAGCCAGCGCTGCACGGTGTTCCGAGGAGGACGTTCTTGGCGTAAACTCACGAGAGCAATTGGCGGAGGCCGAGAAGGTTTTCCAGTCCAAGACGCGTCGCAAAATGATGGAAAGCGGCGTGACACTCATTGATCCGGACACCGTCTATTTCGCATTTGATACTCAGGTAGGCGCTGATGTTGTTATCGAGCCCAACGTGTTTTTTGGCCCGGGTGTTTGGGTAGCGTCTGATACGCGCATTAAAGCGTTCTCTCATATGGAGAACTGCTCCGTTGGCGAAGCTTGTCAGATCGGACCGTTTGCCCGTTTGCGTCCAGGCACGGTTCTTCATACGGGTGTCCGTGTCGGTAATTTCGTTGAGATCAAGAATTCAGAATTGGGTGATGGTGTCGCTGCCAATCATCTGTCGTACATTGGTGATGGTGATGTCGGCGCGAAATCCAACATCGGGGCAGGGACGATCTTCTGTAATTACGATGGCTATTTCAAACACCGGACGACTATCGGCGAAGGGAGCTTCATCGGCTCAAACTCTTCGCTTGTAGCGCCTGTGACACTCGAAAACGGGAGTTTCGTGGGGTCGGGCAGTGTCGTGACTAAAGACGTACCAGAAGGCGCCCTTGCAGTAGCCAGGGGCAAGCAAAAAAACATTGAAGGCTGGGCGGACACCTATCACGCCGAAATGCGCCGCAAGAAGCAGAGCTGATCGATGTCTCAGGATGAAGCCAAACGGAATGCTGCAGCCGCGGCGTTGGAGTTCGTTGAGAGCGGCATGACGCTGGGCCTTGGTACAGGTTCGACTGCGGCGTTCTTTGTGGAATTTCTCGCGGATGAGATCAGTGATGGTCTGGATGTTCGTTGTGTGCCTACGTCGGTTGCAACCTTTGAACAGGCGGCGGCGCTAGGTATACCCTTATTGCCGGTGGAGCAGGTCGAGCGCATTCATCTGACAGTCGACGGCGCGGATGAAATTGATCCTCATGCCTGTCTCATTAAAGGAGGCGGCGCAGCGCTGCTCAGAGAAAAAATAATTGCGAACGCATCGGATCATATGGTCGTGATCGCAGATGAAAGCAAAGCTGTGGAAACCCTTGGCGCTTTTCCGCTGCCAGTGGAGGTCTCTCCTTTCGGGTTCACGATCACGGCTAAAAAGGTTTTCGACGCGTTGAAGACATCAGGTGTGGATCAACCCATCGTGAAGCTTCGTGAGAGTGCGGGTGGTAAGCGCCCTCTTGTAACGGACGGTGGCAACTACATTTTGGACTGTCGATGTAAAGAAATACCCTCAGCACAGGCTGCCGCGCTGGCGCTCTCTGTGGTTCCGGGCGTGGTGGAGCATGGACTGTTCATCAATCTCGCCAGAACCGTCATTCTCGGAGACGAAGAAGGCGCGCAGATCCTGGAATTTGAATATTAGGAGCGACTTATGGCCTATGATTATGATTTGTTTGTGATTGGCGCCGGTTCTGGCGGCGTTCGCGCTGCGCGCCGCGCAGCTATGGCGGGTGCTAAAGTCGCGATCGCAGAAGAATATCGAGTGGGTGGAACATGCGTCATTCGCGGCTGCGTTCCGAAAAAATACATGGTCTATGCCAGCGAGTTCGGCCGCATGTTCGAACATGCGGAAGGCTTTGGCTGGAGCGCGGAGAACGTAAAATTCGACTTCGCGTCGTTTATGACGACACTGCATGCTGAAGTCGATCGCCTGTCCGGCATCTATACCCGTAACCTGAATAATGCTGGTGTCGATGTTCATGAAGAACGAGCAGAGTTTCTCGATGCGCATACTCTGCGCCTCACGACCTCCGGTAAGCATATTACTGCGGAAAAGATTCTGATTGCTACGGGCGGCGAGCCTTGGATGCCGCCGGAAATTCCGGGTATCGAGCACGCAATCACGTCAAACGAAGTGTTTCATCTAAAGTCTCTGCCTAAAAGCATGGTTATTGCGGGCGGCGGCTTTATTGCTGTTGAGTTCGCAGGTGTGTTCGCTGGTCTTGGTGTCGATACAACTCTGATTTATCGCGGCGACACGGTTCTCAATGGTTTCGATTGGGATATTCGAACTCATGTCCATGAAGAGCTAAAGCGTAAGGGCGTTCGCGTGGTAACGCAGGCGACGATCACGGAGATTAAAGAGGCTGGCGCTTCACACGAAGTCACCTTCTCTAACGGTGATACTTGCGATGCGGACGTCGTTCTCATGGCGCTTGGGCGTATTCCGGATACGGATGGCCTTGGGCTGGAACTGGCGGGGGTTCGTGCCGACGCCAAAGGCGCCATTGAGGTCGATCAATACTCCAAAACGAATGTGGATCACATCTGGGCAGTCGGTGACGTTACGAACCGGATGAATTTGACGCCTGTGGCAATTCGTGAAGGTCAGGCCTTTGCCGAGTCTGTCTTCCAGAATGATCCGAACTTCTTCACCTATGATAACGTGCCGACGGCTGTGTTTACGCAGCCACCTGTAGGCACAGTAGGATTGTCAGAAGAAGATGCACGTCACAAATTCGGTGCGATCGATATCTACAAGACAACTTTCCGTCCTATGAAAGATCTTCTGACGGGCGACGAAGAGCGCGTTATGATGAAGCTCGTGGTGCGTGAGGAAGATCAGGTCGTGCTCGGGTGTCATATCGTTGGCCCTGAAGCGCCGGAGGTTATCCAGGCAGTCGCGATTGCCGTGAAGATGGGCGCCACCAAACAGGATTTTGACCGCACTTGTGCGCTTCATCCTTCAATCGCCGAAGAACTTGTCACGATGCGTGAGAAGTACATTCCGCCAGAGCTTGCCTGAGATCGTCGACCTTGGGCAACGGTGGAAGCAAGCACAGTACGCTATTCGAAATAGCGCAATAACTTTCTAATATCGGCGTAAAACAGTCGATATTCTAAAAAATACTTGCGCTGTTTCGGGGTTAGTGATGAATATCGCGGCTTCATGGAGAAAAAAATGTCTTGGACACCCTCTTCCTGGCGGGAAAGGCCAGCGAAACATATTCCCGAAGATTACCCTGATGCGTCGCGCCTTGCGGCTGTAGAAGAGCAACTGAAAAGCTATCCACCACTCGTGTTTGCGGGAGAGGCGCGCCGTCTGCGCAAGCGTCTGGCTGATGTTGCCGCGGGTAAGGCTTTTCTACTTCAGGGCGGGGATTGCGCTGAAAGCTTTAAGGAATTCCACCCGAATAATATTCGTGACACGTTTCGCGTTATTCTTCAGATGGCGGTTGTTCTGACATTTGCAGCAGAAAAGCCTGTTGTAAAAGTCGGCCGTATTGCTGGTCAGTTCGCGAAACCTCGCTCGAGCTCTGTTGAGGCTATCGGTGGCGTAGAGCTTCCATCTTACCGTGGTGACATCATCAACGGCATGGACTTTGATGACGCATCTCGCGCGCCGGATCCGGGCCGTTTGCTTCAGGCATATTCTCAGTCAGCAGCGACGCTGAACCTTCTGCGTGCGTTCTCTCAGGGTGGTTATGCTGACCTGAATAACGTCCACACATGGATGCTCGGTTTCATCGAGCGGTCTCCACAAGGTGAGAAGTATGCTGCGCTCGCAGACCAGATCTCGAAATCCATGGCGTTCATGCGTGCGTGCGGTATTTCACCGGACACGACGCCGGAAGTTCAGCAGGTCGAGTTCTACACGTCACACGAGGCGCTTCTGCTCGGATACGAGGAAGCTCTGACCCGCATCGATTCGACGACTGGCGAGTGGTACGACACGTCTGCTCATATGCTCTGGATCGGTCACCGCACACGACAAATTGATCATGCGCATGTCGAGTTCTGTAAGGGCGTCAAAAACCCGATCGGGATCAAATGCGGACCGGGGCTTGAGACTGACGAACTGCTTCGTCTGATCGAAACACTGAACCCGAAAGACGAGGCGGGACGTATTGTTCTGATCGCGCGCTTTGGTGCTGATGGCGTCGCGCAGGGCCTGCCGGGGCTGGTTCGCGCCGTTCAGGCGTCTGGTCGCAACGTGGTCTGGTCGTCTGACCCAATGCACGGCAATACGCTGAAGACGGATAATGGATTCAAGACACGTCCTGTGGATCGTATCCTGTCCGAAGTTCGTGACTTCATCGACATTGTCTCCAGCGAAGGTGCTCACCCGGGCGGTGTTCACTTTGAAATGACTGGACAAGACGTAACGGAGTGTATTGGTGGCGCGCAGGCGATCTCTGAAGAAGATTTGTCGTCCCGATATCACACTCATTGTGACCCGCGACTCAACGGTGAGCAGGCTCTCGAGCTTGCATTCCTGATCGCGGAGAAGCTGCAGTCCATGACTGAGCGCTCTCAGGCGGCAATGTCTTCTACGGCAGCAGTTTTATAAACGGACACACATAACCATGACCAAGCGGGCATGGCCCGCTTGGGCCGATCCGAAAGATATTCTGGACCTATTACGACTATCACTACCGATAGCCGTTTCACGCGCGTCATTCATGCTGATGATGCTTACCGACACGATTGTGCTCGGACGTAACCGGCCAGAAGAGCTTCCCTACGTTCTGAATTCGCATTTACCGGTCGGCGTTCTGTTGGGCCTGTCGCTCGGGATTTTGCTTGGCGTGTCTGTCATGACGGCCGAATTCTCAGGCAAGGGCGAGGCGCACAAAACCGGACGGATTTTCAGGCGGGGTGTTGTGTCGGCATTATTGCTGGGCGTCATCGGCGTAGTGCCGATGTTCTTCGGCGCGCACTGGCTTTACAGCTCACTAGGCTTTGAGGGCGCCGTTCTTGAAGGCACGACGATTGTTACGCGCATCCTCGCCTTCGCGATGCTGGCCCAGATATTCAACACGACCATGACCTATTATCTGGAGGCGCTGAGAAAACCGCTTCTGGTCTCCGTCGCGATGTATATCGGCGTCGTGGTGAACCTGATGCTGGACCTCGCTTTCGTGTCGGGCAGCTGGGGCTTTCCGGAGCTGGGCGCGACGGGCGTTGCATTCGCGACGACAGGAACAAACTGGTGTTTGATGTTTGTCCTGCTCGGCTTTGTCGCGTGGAAAACACCAGCATTCAAAAGCTCCGGTGAGAAGCAGGACGGGGAAGCAAAGCGTCAGATCTCCGTCGGTATGGGTATGGCCGTGAGCAATGTTGCCGAATTCGGCTCGTTCAATTTCACCCATATCATTGCGACATGGATCGGGATTGCTGCGGCCTCTGTTTACGGGATGATGTTCCAGACCATCGGTTTCGTCTTCATGGCCTTTCTGGGCATCGGCACGGCGACCTCCGTACGCGTTGCCGAAAGAGTAGGGCGCGGAGAGTTCGGCGCGGTGAAGAACGCGTCGCGACTTGGCCTGCTCGTCTGTGTGCTGGTTGGAGCGGCTGCCGCATTGCTTATGTCATCTGCCAATGACGGACTGGCATCGGTCTTCGTTCAGCGTGATGCGCTGGTCGCGAATGTGCTGTTGCACCCTGAGCTCTCGGCGATGATCCTGTTCGCTGCCGGTATTGTGATCTTCGACGGATTACAAAACGTTGCTGCGATGGCGTCGCGTGCGCAGGGGTTGGTCTGGCAGCCAGCTATCGCACACCTTGCAAGCTATATCGTGATTATGTTGCCGCTGGCCTGGTATCTTGGTCTTATTAAGGGGGGCGGCGTTCAGGGTATGGCGGAAGCGGTACTGGTTGCCTCTGTGTTTGCGGCGATCACTCAGCTCGCCATTCTGGAAGTGCTCCCGCGTCGGGCACTAAAAAAGGGCTGAGACTTTCGTCCCAGCCCTTTTTAAACCCAGAGAAAAATCTCTTAGAGTTCTTTCAGCTGTTTAGCTGGCTTGAATACAGCAACCGTACGCGCTGGGATCTGAATCTTCTCGCGAGTAGATGGGTTGATGCCTTCGCGTGCAGCGCGGTCTTTCGTTGCGAAAGAACCGAAGCCAGCGATTGCTACAGAATCTTTAGCTTTCAGGCTTTCAGCGATCGCGTCGAATGTCGCGTCGATAACCGCTGATGTGTCTTTAGTTGTTGTGCCGCACTTGTCTGCGACAGCTTTAACGAGTTCTGATTTTTTCATTTTTCATGCTCCTCAACGAAACGCATACCTAAGGTATTCGATAGCCCAACAGATTCGTCAAAGAAATTGCAGCCAAAACCGCGTAATATCGGGGCTTTTCGGCCTGTTTTGCTGCTCTTTCTGTGGATTTCCTGCTATTTCGCAGGAAATGGCGGGTCATTTTTCCCGTTTTTGGCGAAGCGCGCGGCCTAGTTAAGGCAGTTTTCGTTGCGATTCGGGATGTGATTCGTAGGAATGACGGGCGATTCTTGAACTGGTGGTCTGGGATTTGCGGTCTCTGGAGATCGATTTCGGCGTTTCTATCAATGCAAGTGTCTCGAAGCTGGTCACGCGCACGAACGTCTGTAAAAGGATGCAACAGACTGTGACTGGTCGCGGGCCTTTGCTGCTGATACTGGCGAGCGAAATCCGTATGTAAGGAGAGAGATGTGTCTGAACTAAGAGTGGGTGTCGCCGGAGCTGGCGTTTTCGGGAATTATCACGCTCAGAAGGCAGCGGCGTCCGCTACAACATCGCTTTCCGGTATATTCGATATTGATGACGCGCGCGGCAAAGCTGTTGCTGCGCCTTATGGCGTTCCCAATTATACAAAACTTGAAGACCTCCTTGATGTGAGCGACGCCATCGTTGTTGCGGTTCCGGCGGTCTACCACGCGGACCTCGTTCGCCGAGCGCTCGCAGCTGACAAGCATGTGCTCGTAGAAAAGCCTCTGGCGCTCACAGAGAGCGTTGCAAGAGACCTTGCGGGCGAGGCTGTGAAGAAGGGCTTGATCCTGCAGGTGGGGCACCAGGAGCGTTTTGTCGCAAAGGCCATGGGTATGTTCCGCATTGAGGAAACGCCCAAACTTATGGAGTCGATCCGTTTCTCTCCCCCATCACTTGAGGGACGCGCAGGCGACGTTTCTGTGATCTGGGATCTGATGATCCATGACCTCGATCTTGCAGGCTGTCTGATTGAGGGCCGTTTCAAAGACGTCGAAGCAAAGGGGGGCCGGCTTCATACAGATCACGTCGACGAGGCTGAAGCGACCTTCACTTATTCTTCCGGAGCGCAGGCCGTACTGAAAGCCAGCCGCGCTGCAAAAGCCCGGGAACGTAAAATGCGTGTCGTTTATGAGTCTGGAGAAATCAGCGTGGATTTCCTGACGCGTGAAGTCGTGAACACGACGCCTTATGAAATCCGCGTAGATATCTCCTCCGTTCTCCCCGATCCTCTGCTCGCAGCCGATGAGAGTTTCTACCGCGCTTGTCTTGGCTATCAGAACTCCATGATCCCGGGCCATGGTGCCATTGCAGCGGTTGCTATGGCGGAAGCGGCAGAAGCGGCTATCGAGTCATAATACTTTTCATCGTTAAGAACCGGGTGTAACTCGCGCTTATGTCGAAATCTCTGAGAATTACTGTCGCGCAACTGAACCCGATTGTGGGTGATGTCAGCGGAAACCTGAAGCTCGCTTTTGAGGCGCTTGAGCAGGCGCGCGCGGAGCATTCAGACTTGTTGGTGTTTTCAGAGCTTTTTCTGTTCGGTTATCCGCCCGAAGATCTGGTGTTGAAACCGAGTGTTCACACTGCCTGTCAGGCTGCGCTCAGCCAGTTGGAGCAGGCGCTTCAGAAAGATGATCCGGCTGTTATGATCGGAGCACCATTCCGTGATGGCACATCGGTCTATAATAGCGCGTTCCTTGTCCAGCATGGTGCGCTGGCTAAACGTTATGACAAGTATGAGCTGCCGGACTATGGCGTGTTTGACGATAGCCGGGTTTTTACAGCAGGTACGATCGATAATCCTAGCTTCGAACTTAAAGGCGTACGTGTCGGCGTCGCGATCTGTGAAGATATCTGGTTCAACCGTATTCCTGATGCAGTAAAGTCTACGGGTGCAGACCTGATGCTTGCTCTCAACGCGTCTCCGTGGCGTCGAACCATTCACCGTGAACGCCGTACTGCGTTTGCGCGATGGGAAAGCCCGGACCTGCCTTACATTTTCATCAATCAGATCGGCGCTCAGGATGAGTTGGTGTTTGATGGTGCGTCTTATGTCTGGTCCGCATCAGATCGCCATTCCTGGCTGTTCCCGGATTTTGAGAGCGGCATCCGCACATTTGATTTCGATGCGTCTGCAAAATCATTTCAGGTCGAGTCCTGCGAGGGGCCGAGTGAAGCAGAAAAGGCGGACTATCAAGCGGCTGTTCTCGCCCTTGGCGACTATGTTCGTAAGAACCGTTTCCCTGGCGTTGTGCTGGGTTTGTCCGGCGGCATCGATTCAGCGCTAACAGCAGCAATTGCTGTGGATGCGTTGGGGGCCGATAAAGTCTGGTGCGTTATGCTTCCTTCAAAGTATACGAGTGATCATAGCCTTGAAGATGCTAAAGCCTGCGCGGAAGCGCTTGGCGTGCGCTATGATACGATATCGATTGCTGAGGGCGTAGCGGCGCTGGATGCGATGCTTAGCGAACAGTTTGCTGATCGAGAGCCCGATACAACCGAAGAGAACATTCAGTCTCGTCTTCGCGGTGTGACTCTGATGGCGCTATCTAACAAGTTCGGGCACATGGTTGTCACGACAGGCAACAAGTCGGAAATGGCGGTCGGCTACGCGACGCTCTACGGTGATATGTGTGGCGGCTATAATCCGCTCAAGGATTTCTATAAAACGGAAGTCTTTCAGATCTGTCGCTGGCGAAATGAATGTGACGCTTCGGAGTTTCTCGGTCCGACCGGCGAAGTCATTCCAGAGCGCATCATTACGAAGCCGCCGAGTGCAGAGCTTCGCGAAGACCAGAAAGACGAAGACAGCCTGCCGCCTTACGAGGTGCTGGATGACATTTTGCGTGGCCTCGTCGATTTCGAAATGTCGACTGACCAGATCATCGAACGCGGACATCCAAGTGAGACGGTGAAGCGGATCGAGCACTTGCTCTACATATCCGAATACAAACGTCGGCAGTCGGCGCCCGGGCCGAAAATTGGACCGCGTAATTTCGGACGCGACCGTCGCTACCCGATCACCAGCCGCTGGCGTGATGCCTAAATTTATAATCGCGAACGCTCGCTGGCTTTCGGCGGGCCTTTTGCTTTGCTTGTTTTCCGGTTTCGGTCAGACCTATTTCATATCGCTGTCTAACGACGCGATCAGGGCGGCTCATGGGCTAAGTCACTCGCAATTCGGTCTGATCTATGGTGGAGCAACGCTGGCCAGTGCGTTCACACTGTCGAACTTTGGTAAACTGGTGGATCGGTTCAGTGTAAGACGCTCTGCTATCCTGACCGTGCTGGGGCTCAGTCTGGCATGTGCCCTGATGGCGATCTCCAGTCTGACGGTGGTAATCCTTCCGCTCGCAATCTTCGCCCTTCGTCTTTTCGGCCAGGGCTTTTGTGGCCATGTCGCCATGACATCTGCAGGCAAATGGTACACGAAGAACCGCGGAAAAGCCGTGAGCATTGTCGGGCTCGGATTTCCCTTATCTGAAAGCTTCATGCCTGCGGTCGCTGCCGTCATTCTATCGACTGCGGGGCTCGCTTATCTTTGGGGCGGCGCCGCTATTGTGCTGCTCGTTCTGTCTGTGCCGCTGCTTTGGCTTTTGCTAAGTGTTGATCGGGTGCCTCAGGAAGTAGAGGTCGCAACCGAAGAGGATGTGTCTTCTGGTATGAAGGTGTTTCACTGGACTCGTTCGGACATTCTGAAGAGACCGGAATTCTATCTCGTTCAGATAGCGGCACTGTGTCCGCCTTTCATGGTGACGGCATATTTTTTCCACCAGCAGCATTTGTCCTCGATCATGAGCTGGGACATGAATGTAATGGTTGCTTCCATGACCGTCTTTGCTGCGGCTCAGGTGATTACGAGCCTGATCGCGGGCACTGTGATTGACAGGTTTAGCGCGAAAGTTCTGCTTCCGGCGTTCCTGCTACCCATATCGCTCGCGCTTATGGTGCCTTTGTTTTTGCGCGAAGGCGCTTTCATTCCGTTACTCTATGTTGGTCTCGGTATGACAGCGGGCGCTCAGGCAACGCTTTCGGGGGCGCTCTGGCCAGAATTGTTTGGTACGAGACACCTGGGTGATGTAAGAGCGCTGATTTATGCGATTATGGTCGCCTCTACGGCCGCTTCACCGTTCCTTACAGGGTTTCTGATCGACTTTGGTGTTGGATTTGACCTGCAATTGGCGGTAATGGGCGCGTTTTCGCTCTTGGCGAGCGGCGTAATGTTGCTTATCCAACCGAACCTTGCCGGATTGAATGAAAAAGTCGGCCAGAAACAAAATTGAGTCTGAAAAGCATGTCTGCACCTATTGTTCGTTTTGCCCCATCCCCGACTGGCCGACTGCACGTTGGCAATGTCAGAACTGCGCTGATTAACTGGCTGTTTGCGAAAGGGCAGGGTGGAAAGTTCATTCTGCGTATCGACGATACCGATCTCGAGCGATCTACCAAGGAATACGAGCAAGGCTTGAAAGACGATCTGACGTGGCTGGGCCTTGGCTGGGATGACACGTTCAATCAGTCAGCACGCTTTGATAAATATGATGAAGCGGTTGCCAAGCTGAAGGCTGATGGCCTGCTTTACGCCTGTTACGAAACGCCGGAAGAACTTGAGCGGAAGCGCAAGATCGCGCTGAGCCGTGGCCGTCCACCTGTTTATGACCGTGCGGGCCTCAATCTGACAGACGACGAGAAAGCAGTGTTTGAAGCCGAAGGCCGTAAGCCTCATTGGCGTTTCAAGCTCTCTGGTGACCGCGTTGAGTGGAATGACCTCGTGCGCGGCCCGCAAGGCATTGATACGTCTTCAGTGTCTGACCCGATCTTGGTGCGCGGTGACGGGAGCTATCTCTACACGCTGCCAAGCGTAGTCGACGACATTGAGTACGACATCACGCACGTGGTTCGTGGTGAAGACCATGTCACGAACTCTGGTGCGCAGATCGAAATCTTCATGGCGCTGGGCGGAAAAGCTCCGGAAATGGCGCATACGCCGCTTCTCGTGGGTGCTGACGGGCAGGGACTTTCAAAGCGCCTTGGGTCTCTTTCCATTCAGGAGCTTGGCAAGAAGGGCCTTGAGCCGATCTCTATCGCTTCACTTCTGGGCAAGATCGGCACGAGCGATAACGTTGAAATTCGCGCGTCTCTTGATGAGCTCGCGGCGGAGTTTTCATTCGACAAAATCGGTCGTGCGCCTGCGCGTTTCGACGAAGAAGAGCTGATGAAGCTCAATGCGCAACGCGTTCTGTCTCTGTCTTACGCGGATGTGTCTGACACGCTTGACGGTGTTGCGGCTCTGGAGGCCTGTCCGGACCGGGAGCTCTTCTGGGAAACGGTGAAAGAAAATATCAGCACAGTGTCCGAAGCGGCGTTCTGGGCTGACGTGCTGTACGGCACGATTTCGTCTGACATTGATGCTGAAGACAAGGGTTACATCCAGACAGCGGCTGAGACGCTGCCTGTGGGTCCTTACGACCTCGAAACCTGGGGGAATTGGACCAAAGAGCTGAAGGACGCGACTGGCCGCAAAGGCAAGGGTCTGTTCATGCCGCTCCGTCTGGCACTGACCGGCGAGGGGCGCGGACCTGATATGGGGCGGGTGCTCGTATTGCTTGGTCCTGAGCGGGCCGCTGAGCGTCTGAAGGCTGCAGCGGCCTAAGCTGTCGCTATTTCATATCAATATGCCGGACACGAAGCGCTTCAATCGCTTCGTCCGGCGTATTAGTGTGAGCAAACTGGTCCAGAAACTCGGACGGTGTGAATTTGTCCTTCACGATATGGCTCATGAGCTCGAAGAACGGGCTCCAGAAGCCGTCTACATCGAGAAACGCCATAGGTTTGCTATGAAGCCCGAGGCGCGCCCATGACAGCATCTCTACAGCTTCTTCCAGCGTGCCAATGCCGCCCGGCAAGACGATGAAAGCGTCGCTTTCGTCAAACATCATCTGCTTGCGCTCGTGCATGGTGTCGACGATGCGATGCTCAACCTGCTCGAAGATGCGTTCTTTTGTCAGAAGGAAGCGCGGCATAATACCGAGCACTTCGCCGCCCGCTTCGTGAGCCGCATTCGCTGATGCACCCATCAGGCCGACACTGCCGCCTCCGTAAACGAGGCGGTATCCGCTTTCTGCTAGCCGTTTGCCGAGGTCCTTGGCCAGCGCGATATACTTCGGATCGACCTCGTCAGAGGAACCACAGTAAAGGCAGATCGATTTCATAGCAGCCATGAATTCTCCGTCGGCATGGTTGGTTGTTTTCAATGAACGCATTCTTTCTGGCTGGCAAGAAAGCGCAACGCACACTATCTCGCAATTATGAGAACAATGGCTTCTACCGATGCTGATGCAATTGAGAGTGCATCAGGGGGAATCGGAACCGCGCTGATGCGCGTTAGCGAAATCCTGCTACGTCCAAATCTGTCGCGCTGGCGCTTCCGGATGATTATCGCTCTGGCGATTACAGTCTGCGCGAAGGGCTTCAGTGTTGTGGCGCCGCTATACTTGGGCGAGGCCATCACCAGAGCCTCAACCGGCGAAGCGGAGGCCGTGCTCGTGCCCTTGCTCAGCGCGCTGTCATTCTTCGTGGTGGCGCGGTTTTTAGCGTCCGGCCTGCCACAGGCGCGGGACGCGATCTTCGCGCCTGTCAGTCAGGATGCGCAACGAGAGCTCGCCGTCAGCGCCTTCAGCAAGTCTCAGGCATTATCGCTAGGCTTTCACCAGACGCGGCGATCCGGTGCGCTCCAGCGGATCATTGAGCGCGGCGGTACGGCTATGGATGTCATTCTGCGCTTTCTGGTGTTCAACATTGCGCCGACCATCATCGAACTGGCTCTGGCCTCAATCGTTCTGGCTGCGACCTATTCATGGGTTCTCTCTGTCATCGCGATTGTGACGATCATCGTCTATATGGCGTTCACCTTCATCGTGTCTGAGTGGCGTGCCAAACAGCGCCGGACGCTGAATAAGGCCGATACCGAACTGCGCGCTCGCGCCATGGACAGCCTTACAAACTTTGAAACGGTCAAATCTTTCGCCGCAGAAGGCCGTGAAACCGACTCCTATGATTCTGCCTACAAGACCTATGCCGAGCAGTATGTTGAGACGTCCCGTTCCCTTGGCCTGCTGAACGCTGGTCAGGAACTGATCATGAATCTCGGCCTGTTTGCCATGCTCGGCTGGACAGGCTGGAAGGTGGCAAATCAGGAACTTGAGGTTGGCGCGCTCGCGGCTGTGTTTGCGATGCTACTCAATCTTTATCGACCTTTGAACATTCTCGGTTGGGGATGGCGGGAAATCCGTCAGGGCGTCATCGACCTAGAGAAAGTCTTTGGCCTGATGTCGATGAGGCCAGAGGTGGCGGATGCTGATGATGCGAGCGAGCTTTCTGACGCCACGGGGGCGATCGAATTCCGCGATGTGTCATTCAGTCATGCTGGCCGCGTGATCGGGATAGAAAACATTTCCTTCGACCTTCTATCCGGTAAGCAGCTTGCTATCGTCGGCCCATCCGGCGCAGGCAAGTCGACGCTATTGAAGCTTATTTTCCGCTTCTATGATGTGAATGAAGGCGCCGTTCTGTTCGACGGTCAGGATGTTCGCGGGCTGAAACAGGAAAGCCTGCGTCAGCATTTGGGGATCGTGCCGCAGGATGTGGTTCTGTTTAACGACACGATCCGTCAGAACATTCTCTATGGCCGACCTGAAGCGACACAAAGTGAATTGGAACACGCAGCCCAAAGCGCGCAATTGCTGGAGTTTATCGAGGCTTTGCCGGATGGCTGGGAAACGCGGGTAGGCGAGCGTGGCCTTAAATTATCGGGCGGTGAAAAGCAGCGTGTCGGCCTTGCCCGCGTGATATTGAAGAATCCGGAAGTGTTGCTGCTGGATGAGGCGACCTCTGCGCTGGATAGTCAGACAGAAACGCTCGTTCAGCGTGCTATCCATGAGGCCTCGAAAGGCAGAACCACCGTCACGGTCGCCCATAGGCTCTCAACCATTATGCACGCCGATCAAATTATTGTACTCAGTGATGGTAAAGTTGCAGAGCGGGGCGATCATGAGTCGCTCTTATCTGAGAACGGTTTGTATGCTGACATGTGGGCAAAGCAGGTTTCCCGTCGGGAACTGAAAGAAGCAGAGCCAGCAGTAGCGAAAGGTCAGGAATAGATATGTCCAAGAAATCACTTTCATCCCGAATGCCTTGGTATCGGGCCGAGTTTGACCTCGAAGGACTGGGGTTTGGTGCTCTGGCACTGGTGCTTGCCATTATCCTTGGTGGGCTTCACTGGATACTCGGCCTGATTTTCATGATCGTGTTGGCGATCATTTTGCTCGCCTCGCGTGATACCGAGCGCACGTCGCCTTCCGCCGCAAATCTGGTGCTTGCGCCTAATGACGGTGTGATCGAGAGCGTCTCCAGCGTAGCGCCGCCTCGTGAATTGCGCTGGGACACGCCGGAAGTTATTCGTGTTCGAATAGCGTCATCGCCATTTTCTGCGAACGGTGTGCGCGCTGCGATCACCGGCAATGTCGAAAGTTTTCTAATCGAGCCAGGCGCTCCGGCAACACTGGCGTTTGATGCTGAGGACCCAAATCTTCGCGAAGCGTTTATTCTGATCAGCAGTGAAAACCATGCTGTCGGCGTCCGCGTTGCAACTGGCGGCACAGGTCCGCGTCTTGATGTAAACCTTGAGCCCGGAGACGGCGTGCGTGCAGGTCGTAAAATCGGCGTTCGCCGGCTTGGCGGCTGGAGTGATGTGTTCCTGCCTGTGGGGTCCGAGGTTTCTCTGGAGCCAGGCATGTCTGTCATTGGCGGCGAGACCGTTCTAAGCGACCTGTCTGAGGTCGAGCAGTCTGCGACGACAGCAAGTGAGCCCCTCGTGGTTCCTGAGCCGGTTGTCGAAGAAACGCCCGTTGAGCCAGAGCCAGCGCCCGAAGCGCCCGTAGCAGAAGAAGCCGCAGAACCTGTTGAAGATGCGGCTGTGTCTGACACCGATGTCGAAACGGCGTCTGACGAAGCTGACGCAGAGCTGGGTGAGGAAGCTGTAAAAGCGTCAGATAAGAAAACGTCTAAGAAGTCTTAGGCTAAACAATATCAGGCTTTCCCGCCGCGGCCAGACCAGTCCATGATTGGCTTGAGCGGGAAGGCCCACAAAATACCTGCGATCACGAAATAGATAAGCTGGACCCAACGCGGTGCATCGACGAGCATCGAACCGATTGTCGCGGCGAGCGCGATATAGCCGACCAGAAATCCGACAATAGCCAGCATTGCGATGAATTTTCTCATTCGGTTTCTCACATTTTGAAGGCGGGTGCGTCGACGAGGCACTTGCCAAATTGGTCGTGTCACGCATTTAGGGCGTATGACAAAAAACTTCCACACCTCACACTCAACTCTTTCAGCGCCTGCGCGGCTATGGATGCGTCGCTGGCTCGTGCTTCTGGGCGTCATGGTTTATGCGATGATCCTCGTCGGAGGGGCGACGCGCCTCACTGATTCTGGCCTGTCTATCACCGAGTGGAAGCCGATCTCTGGCGCCATCCCGCCAACAAGCGAAGCGCACTGGGACGAACTCTTCGACCTGTATCAGGACACAGCCGAGTTCCGGCTCCAGAATTCTTCAATGTCTCTGGAAGAGTTCAAATACATTTACTGGTGGGAGTGGGGCCACAGACAGCTGGGGCGCTGGATCGGCGTGATCGCAATTGCCGGCTTCCTGGTGTTCCTGAGAAATGGTTGGCTTAAAGAGGGGTGGGGCGCCCGCTTTGGGTTTCTTATTGTCCTCGGTGGTATTCAGGGCGCTATAGGCTGGTGGATGGTCGCAAGCGGCATCGGAGAAACTACACGCGTCGATGTGGCCCCTTACCGGCTCATGACGCATTTCTGTCTGGCGCTCTTTATCATTGGAGTTATCGCCTGGTATTGGATGCGTCTTGATCACAGGCAGTTACAGGCAAACTTCAGCGGAAGTTTTGCTTTCTTCTCCCTTTTCGCGCTTCTGATTTTTGTACAGATGGCGAGCGGGGCATTGGTCGCGGGTCTGGATGCGGGCCGGACTTATACTGACTGGCCTCTCATGGCGGGCCAATTTGTGCCGTCAGGATATGTCGACCCTCTTTTGGGTATGCGCAATCCGTTCGAAAATATCGCTATGGCGCAATTCAATCATCGGGTGCTGGCGTATCTGATCGGATTTATTGGTGTCGGGCTGCTGGTGCGACGTATTCTGGCTGTTGGCCTGACGGGTCGTTATCACGCACCTGTTTTACTTTTATCTGCCGCGATCGTGTTTCAGATTCTTTGGGGAATCTTCACTCTGGTGAACGTCGCACCATTGTCGTTGGCACTCGTTCACCAGGGCGTTGGAGTGATCGTCCTGATTCTCGCGATCAGGACGACCTTTAAAGCGCGCTATCAGTTGTCTGACAGCTGACGGAACAGATCTTCGTAATCTGCGATGACGATTTGCGATGTACGATCGGCACCCCGGGCATCCATTGCAAGGAAGCCGGATGAGAATCCGGGGATGTCCGCACGCTGTGTCATGACGAGATAGCGGACATCCTCTGGTCCGGTTGCAGAAAGGCCTGCCTCAAACTCGACGCGTGAGAAATTGCCGTCGCTGTTGGCGACATAAACTTCGCCGCCGGACATAGCCATCGCAACATTTGTGTCGTTGCCATCGGAAACGGCCGAAACAGAAGTTGGAACACCCGGCATGTCGATCAGTACCGGTTCGGATCCTTCAGCACGAATGTCGATTCCAAATCGACCGCTGGCGATTGTGGCGCTGTCCGTCAACGCGCAGCCCGTTACGTCTCGTTCGTAACTCTCAATGTCTCCTGGCGTGAAGGTGAAGTTTGTACCTTCGGCACCGACAGAGCCAGTATAGAGCGATGTAGGGTCAACAGACGTCCAGTACCCAATGTTCATAATGGAGCCGTCGTCCTGGCTGCGCGACGCGCAAACACCTTCGACTGATCCGGTGACATCTACATCAAGCTCTACCTCAATAGGTGCCAGCAGCCCGTCGCCATGAACGACCACGACAATCTGGTCGGAGTTGCGTGACACTCCAGGGAATAGAACAAGGTAAGTCCCGTCGATCTGAGCTGTGACGCCGGTAGAGGAAATTCCGTTTCGATAAGGCGCTGCTTCGGAAATCGCAGTTCCGTCGATATTTGTGAATTTCAGACCCTCGTTTTCGAGACCTACAAGAAATACGGCTTCCCCGCTTGGTGAAACTGATAGTGTTGTCAGGCCTGTGTCGAAACGTTCTGTTTGCCAGACCACGGGTGTGGAGACAGAATCGGGGCCCTGATTGACTGGAACTTCTTCACTTCCGCCACAGGCGGCTAAAAATAAAATCGCACCGAATGCGGCTCTTTGATTGACAATCGAATTCTTACGCTTTAGTGACGCGCGCTCTGCCATTTAACAACACCTTCAAGAA
>CENJ01051616.1_pt1 | contig 146869 bp, 114 predicted proteins | sample 356161 | NCBI WGS metagenome assembly CENJ01 (sample SAMEA2619531, study PRJEB7988) | marine metagenome | biome: marine biome (ENVO:00000447); feature: surface water layer (ENVO:00002042); material: "saline water (ENVO:00002010), including plankton (ENVO:xxxxxxxx)" | depth 5 m
TCCCTTTTCCATTTTACTCAAATGGGAAGCGCACAGTTCTCTTGATATGTATACCTTGCCCTTAATTGTGTGATATCAAAACTCGATAATCTTATCTCCGTTTTAAAATATTTTTCAACGCTTCCGTATTCGTCTTTAATCGTATTAACTGCCGTCTCCAAAAATCTAATACCGTAAAATGTTCTAAGTGGATTAACTTATTTGGTGGCTGCCCAAAGCGGTTAATCGTGAACTTCAAAACAGGGTAACACTCTACTCCTTGTTTCTGCGCAAAACGCAGATGCCAGGGCGGTAAGGCAAAAATTTGGCGAAGAGCTTTGATCGGAGAAGAATAAAAGTAAATTTTCGCAACATAGTTGCCTACATTAAATGGACATCTTATATTTTAGGACATAAAAACGAAGTTACATAGAAAGATTCTTTTACCATAAAATTAGAAATTTTATGGTCATATGCTTCGGAAAATATTCTTACAGTGCCAGATTTGGCGCTTAATGATAGATAATTCTGGTCGACCTCAAAAGAATTTTAAAGTCAACTGACCCGATATTTTAAGTATGTGCATCCTTACATGGCTGTGGAGGCTTCGTTCAAATAACGGCCTAAATCACATCCCTTATAGCGCTCCTTTGGCGTATGCTCGGGACACGTAGTTTGTTTCTCTAGGAAACTTCTTATCTCAAGTAGTGTAGGAGCGACCCATGACGTATCAGCCCGGTATGGAATGATAATTGTCGAAAACTCCATCCATGCCTTTGTTGGATCCTCATCAATCAACATTCCATTTATGTCTTTATGCTGAGCATCTACATACACAAAATAGCCAGTATCAGAAACATCAAGTCCCTTTTCTCTTGCAACCCAAACGTACATATCCATTTGACGTTTGTAACCGACTTTCCATGGCTCATTTAAGGAAACAGGCTTTTTCTCATATTTAATCGGGCTACGAGTGCCTTGCGCGCAAGATTTATAATCAACAATGTGTATTTGTCCTGATTTGGTGTTTAAGAATACGTCATCGAGGCCCCCGCCGAGCTTAATATTCGATCCCGCATGTACAGTATTAAAGTAATTGTCATTTGTCCCATAGTGCAAGCTATTGGTCCATTTCTCGAGATTATCATGCTCATATGGGATCATGTATCCGAGATTATTTACTCTCCAAAGCGGTAGAGAACACTTTCCACGTACTGCATCTGAATCTCGCTTAAGCAAGATATCTGTTGTCGTATTTATTGTGAACGCGGGAAACTCTGGAGGCTTTACTCCTTTAATTTGCTCTAACCAAAAGCACGCTCTGCACTTAATAAAATTTTCGACTCTTGATCGGGATAGCTCGTAAGGTGCAAAATTAGATTTGTCAAAAATACCGCGATGTCTCGCCATCAGTCTTTTCCTTTAACCTAGGGACTCATAATTGGTATCATATTTTTTGAGTCTTTTTAGAATTTGTGTTACCTTTTCTTGAGAGTTGCGACCGCCAGCCTCTCCTACAAATTATTAACGAACACCTCGTTCAATTCGTCTTTTTAAAGGACGACTTTTAAAACGGTAACGGCTTATCAAATGAAGGCCCATTTTTAAGCGATCTTGTTTTTAGCATCTCTTCGGTGATTCGCTCTGATGACATGCGGTTGCCCCCATCTAACGCCGAATCGAAGATCATCAGTCGCTGTTGATCGGGCTCACCATTCTGCCATTCTGTCCAAGCCACCTCTTCGCCTGACCGCCCTTTGCCGGGGTCACCGGTATAAGCAAAGTGTGCCCAGTAAGACATCATGCTACGTGAAACCGCTTCCGTTTCTGCTGTCATCGAGCCCTTATAATAGATTCGTATCGAATTGGTTAAGTTGCCAAATACAAAGGGAATCTCCATGGCATGAGAGGCACCCAAGAGCGATTGCAAGTCGATAAAACCGATATCTCGTAAATCATCTAGATCCCAGCGATAGGCGAAGATCTTCTCTCTTTGCGCCTCTTTCATTAGGCTGGCTAAACTATCTACGCCGCGCAATTTCCAGAGGTCTGAGCCATGCCGAATCAATTTTTGATAGCCCTCTCGGTCTTTAAATCCAACTGGCAATACACCGAACAACATGTTGATGTATTCGCTATTTGTGAAATGAAATAAAGTCACCTCATCGCGATTGGTTCCTAAAATGATGGGAACTGCGTTGTACTTAGATATATCTGAAAATAACACCGATTTCTTTGTATTGCTGGGTAACACAAATCCATCGCCAAAGACAGTTGGTTGCCCTGCACTAATCCGATTTTGACTTTCAATTTTATGTGGATCTTGGTAGGCAAAGGCTTCGAAAATCTGATCGGGAGACTTCGTAAGAATATAATTGGCTAGCGCTTCTGACCTCATCGCTTGTTGTTGTATTTTTGCGGTCTGTCTAGTCAGTAGCCGGCTTTCTTGGGCCAAGCTGTCAATTATGAGTAGATTATTGACCATTTCTTTAGCACTCCGCGGGCTACCAGGATCCGAATCATCAAGATAATTTTCGGCGAGGGTAATAGGCGTAATATCAATACCACCACTTTGCACGATCGCTTTGTGAAAGAGCCCTTTAGCCAGCGGTGAAGCCAGCATCGTCATTACATTTAAGCCACCGGCCGACTCACCAAAAATAGTCACGTTCTCGGCATCTCCGCCAAACGCCCCAACATTTTCTTGTACCCATCTCAACGCTTCAATAATGTCCAAAGTTCCGTAATTGCCCGAGTTATCCGCGGGCGAATCGTTACGCAGCGCAGGGTGACGAAACCACCCCAGTGGACCGAGTCGGTAGTTGATCGAGACCACGATTAAATCGTGATGATACGCCAAGTTTGCGCCGTCATAGGAAACGCTACTACTGCTCCCCCTGGTATTACCACCCCCGTGAATCCAAAACATAACTGGCAATAGCTGATCGGTCTTCAAATCACCAGGGGCCCACACATTTAAGTAGAGGCAGTCCTCACTGCCGTGCCCTGGCTGCACACAGTCGCTACTAAAATCTAATGCCTTGTACTGTCCAGACCATGGCGGTGCTGGCCTCGGCGCTTTCCAACGCAGTTCTGCTAAGGGAGGCTTCCCGTAGGGGATACCCAACCAGGCGTGGGTACCGTTTTTGGTCTCAAAGCCTATTACAGCGCCCTGTCGAACGTTTCGCAGGGTCGAAGATGAGACCTCACCTGGGATTCTGACCTCTTCTTTAATATATAGATAAAGCATCGCCAATAGAATTGAGATTGACACAACGGTACCCAGCATTCCTATGAGGAGTATTTTAATAACTTTTTTCATTATATCTTCGTTAAAACCGAATAAATTTTTTGATTTTCTCTCCTATAAGTAACGAATGACAACGACTCAAGCTAATCATTAAATAGAGCATATGCCAAAAGTAACAAAAGCGGTATAATAGTAGGGCTGCATTTAAATCGAGGCTGGCAATAGTTACAACGGCTCAAAGTAAATAATTTTACCTCTCTCTAAGCTACTTTAATTCAAACTTAAATACCGTCGCTAGTTCATTCATCACAGCATCAGGTATCGTAATAAAAAAATCTTTGCTGGTGAGCTCCCAAAGAACTTCAACTTCAGACCCAAGAATGGTAATTCTTTCAATCGGTGAGGGGGTAGGATAGTGGTGAACAGCCAATGTGCGGCGCAAATTTAGGCGTTTACCAATTTCAGGTTTTCCAAGAAAGAAAAGGTACATTGTCTTATGATCTTTGGACACCGTGAAGCGAATATCATCAGCAGTGTATTTCACAGTTGCAGACTGTCCTCCATGACGACCGTGATCTATTTTGGCTGGACCCTCACCGTATTTACTATGAGGACGGGTGTTATATACTGCCTCCCCAAAATCTTGCAGCCAGTCACCAATTTGATAAAGTACCTCCCTTTGCGACACGGGAATTGTCCCGTCGGCACGAGGAGACACATTTAGCAAAACAACCCCGTTCTTGCTCCAGACATCAATCATATTTCGCAAAACTAATTTTGCGCTTTTATAAGTTTGGCCGTTGACATAACTCCATGATCTATCACTCAGCGTTACGTCAGTGAGCCAAATGGAATCAGACAAATCTTTTTTTCCCCCCTGCTCGATATCGAGGACTCCCACCGACTTGGGATAATCCGTCTGTTTGTAACCTATAACTACCTCTTGCTGCCTTTTTTGTGCATTATTTAAATAATAAGCTGTTAACTTTAAACGATATTTTTCCGGAATCAGGTTGAGCCAAGAGTCGAACCAGATAATATCAGGTGAGTAATTATCGATTACTTCTTTTACCTGCTCCATCCAGTATAGATAAAATTCGTCAGCTGGAATATTTCCGTAAAGCTTAGATAGTTCTGGATCTGTAGATGAAGTGGCAAAATCGGGATGATATGGAAAATGACTATTCCACCCCTCCCACTCATCAGGGTTGTCAGCATTTCGTTGTAAGTTTCGAGCGTGATGAAATGTGGTAATGAGCATCATACCTCTAGACTTCAGCTCACTTGCCAGTTCACCCGTTATGTCACGTTTAGGGCCAAGGTCTTGTACATTCCATGGATTGAGCTTACTCGCCCACATTGCAAATCCATCATGGTGTTGCGCAACTGGTCCAGCAAATTTTGCGCCAGCACGATCAAATAGCTCTACCCAATCTTTCGGATCGAAATTTCTGGCGTTGAACATTGGTATAAAGTCATGGTAACCAAAGATGGAGGGATCACCATAAGTTTTCTCGTGATGCGCCCTGAGAGGATGATCATTGTAATACATGTAGTGTGGATACCACTCTGAGCCCTTGGCTGGAACGCTGTATGGTCCCCAGTGAAAATAGATCCCTAGCTTAGCGTCGGCAAACCATTCAGGTGCCTGTTCATGTTTAGAAAGCGACTCCCAACTCTCGGTGTATATTTCTTGATTCGTGGGTAACTGTATTTGACTTGGACTGGCTAACGGAGTGACCACCCAAAAGATAATTAGGGGAAGCCATATTCTTTTAGATTTATAAATATTCAAATTACAATATTTTTGTTACATATTATTACTTCATTATATGTAAAAAGTTACAATTAGCCAAAATTTGGTGTTACTCCTCCCTTATTGAATAGAGCTGTGATAACGAAATTATAATCGTTACGGTCATCGCAACTAAACAGACATTGCAATTGCGACAGTTGGAGGGTGGTGAAAATGAGGCCATGCCCTAGGGTAGTGACTCAGTACTGCTTTAAATTGGTGAAAGAATCTATGTAGGTCGCAAGTTTAATGATTAAGTCACTGACTTTTTGAGTTTCGAATTTAGCTCTTTCCGTTATTGATTTTTGTAGCTTTCGATCAACAAATTATTTAACGTCCCAATCACCTGAGACTCTTGCATAATTCTCTCATGGGAGAACGTTGAGAGGTCCGAACTAGAAACAATAAGAGATTTGTCTTTGTGCCAATTTGGTTAACAGTATTTGGGTCCCCCAAAGTGCCGGCTGAAGATAGGATCTTCGTGATAAAATCACTGGATGTCTGGGGAGAGGTGTTTAGTCAAAATAAGAAAAAGTCTCTCCGCCTTTTACATTAAGCAGCGTTTCATAAATTAGCTTAATGACATTTTCAACATCGTCCTTGTGGACCATCTCAACAGTTGTATGCATATATCTCAACGGCAGTGAAATCAAAGCAGAGGGTACGCCGCCATTACTGTAAGCAAAGGCGTCCGTATCAGTTCCTGTTGCCCGAGATAGAGCAGACCTTTGAAATGGAATATTGTTGGTGTCAGCTGTTTCAATGATTAAATCACGCAGTTTTTGTTGTACAGCTGGTGCGAAAGCAATTACGGGGCCATCACCATTTTTTACCGCGCCTTGTTTTTTTTGATTAACCATGGGCGTCGTTGTGTCATGAGTAACATCCGTGATTATTGCCATATCAGGTTTAATCGTTTGAGTGATCATCTCTGCACCACGAAGCCCCACCTCCTCTTGAACGGAGTTCGTGATATACAGACCAAAAGGGAGTGTCTTCTTGTTTTCATGTAGCAATCGCGCGACCTCCGCAATCATAAATCCTCCCATCCTATTGTCCAGGGCCCTGCAAACAAAATTTGTTTTATTAAGCACATGAAACTCGTCTGGATAGGTAATTACACACCCAACATGCACGCCCAATTTCTCAACCTGTTCTTTCGTTTGACAGCCGCAATCGATGAATATGTTATCGGGTTTTGGCGTTTGTTCCCTGCTTCTATCTCGAGTATGGATTGCCGGCCATCCGAACACACCCTTCACAAAACCAGTTTTAGTATGAATGTTTACTATTTTGCTGGGCGCTATCTGATGATCACTGCCGCCATTACGCACCACATAAACCAAACCGTTCTCAGAAATATAATTTACATACCAAGAGATCTCATCTGCATGACCTTCAATTACAACCTTATATTTCGAATTAGGATTGAGGACTCCAACTGCGCTTCCATAGGAGTCAGTAATAAATTCATCTACGTAGGGCCTCAAATAATTCATCCACAGCTTTTGCCCCTCCCACTCATGACCAGTCGGAGCAGCATTGTTTAGGTACTCTTTTAAAAAGGACATTGATTTGTTATTCAAAATTTTTGTCTTGGGCATCTTTTAGATCCTACGCTAATGAAATATCAGGCCTAACTGGTGGAGTATTAAGTGTAACCAACAGGATGAACTTAGCAAGTACAGATAGAACGATATGAATTAGATGAGGAATGATTATAGATTGAATTCGTGACCACTCGGTTAAAAGTTATTTTTAATTTATAGTCCTAACTGATTGTAACTTCGGTATTGTGAACCGAGCGAGGAGTCAATTTGATCCAAAGATGTTAACTAAGACCTGATAACGTAAAGACTCAGTGCTCCGTACATGTCAATGCTCAAGGTCTAAGCATTTTCTAAAAAAATAGAAAAGTATCCTAAGCTCTAAAAGTGTTGGGTCACACAGACAAGGCGAGGGAATCATGTGGCGGCTAATAAAAATATATATTCTCTCGCAATAAATTATGTTGTTTTGGAAAATAAATGTCCACATTGGTAGTTTAAGTCAATTTACCTTGGCACTTTTATAGGCTGAGAAAGATGGTATCGCCGCGGCGATCATAGTGGTAATCATTATCGTACATATATATGTAAAGGTGCTTTGTGTGATTATATCCGAGTTAATATTTAGTCCATAACTAGACGCCAGCAAATCATTAGTTACAAGTAAACTCGTTAAAAGCGTGAGTGTCCCAATGGCAATACTAATCATGCTTATTAATAACGCCTCCAATTCGATCAACAGAAATAGAAATATCGGCGGCGCGCCTATTACTCTTAGAAGGTAGATTTCATATCGGCGCTCCCTGATAGATGCAAGCATCATGGCACTTAAGCCCAATAGTGCTGCTATGAGGATGAGAACCGAAACTAAACGTAAAGTATTTTCTATGACTTTCATCATTTGCCACAATTCGGATAGAGCCACGCCCGGCAAAATTGCTGTGAGAGGTTCAGCTGGAAAGTTATTGATCTTCCTTTGAACTTTAAATGAAGCTATTTTTGAAGTTAGGCCAAGCATGAATGCCGTGATGGTCTTCGGTTGAAATTGTCTGAATTCGATTTGGTTGATGTTTATGGGAGTCTCTCGCAACGTCTGAGTTATTCTTTGGTTATTATGAATCGCCTCCATGCCCTGAAGACTTACTTGAAGGGATTGGTCAACAGGAGTGCCGGTCGGTGCTAATATCCCCACCACTCGAAATGGCTTATCCTCATGAAGGCTAAAACTAGTCTTTCCCAATCCATGTGCTAGCACTATTTTAGCTCCAATAGAGTATTTCAATTTTTCAGCCACTTCTGAACCCAATACAACATCAAAAATTTTTGAAAACGGCTCTCCACTCTCAAATTCAAGTCGTTTCCGAGAGCCATAACTGAAATTAGTAAAGTACCCCTGTGTTGTTCCGACTACGCGATATCCTTTGTGAGAATCGCCTAAGGATATGGGTATAGACCACTTTACTAAAGGATCCGAGACGACATGTGTGTAGGAATCCCAACCCACATTATTGGTAGGTGCGCCAATCCTGAATACTGAGTAAAGCAATAAGTTAAGGCTCCCAGTTCTTGCTCCAACTATTAAATCTACGCCAGACACGGTGCTTTGAAAGTTTTCCTTTGTTTGCTGTCTTATATGCTCCACACCTAATAAGACAAAAATACTTACGCTCATGGCAATTATTGTCAGAGAGACAGATCCTTTTCTATTCAATAAGCTTTTTGTAGCTAGTTGGAAAAACATTAATGAGATTCCTTTAAGGAATTAATTTCTTCTAAAGTATCAATGCGATCAAAATTATGGGTTAGTGATAAATCATGGCTGACGAATATCAGTGTTGTGTTCTGTTTAGATATCATTTCTAGGAGTTCTGACATAAAGATATTTTTATTCATTTCGTCGAGAGATGAAGTTGGTTCATCAGCTATGAGGATCTCTGGTTGATTTATCATTGCTCTCACAATGGCAATACGTTGTTGTTGACCGATGCTCAATTTGCCAGTGGGTGCGATGCTGTCGGTATTGCTAATGTGAAAAGTATTCAGTATTTTTTTTATTCCTACTTCCCCAAGAGATTTTGATGTGTCTTTCGTGAATCGTTGAGCCAGTTGGATATTCTCCACGGCATTCAGATATGGAATTAAATTAAATTGCTGGAAAATGTAACCTATATGGTTAGCTCTGAATTTATCTCTTTCAGCGTTATTCATTTGTCCGAGGTTTTTATTTAGAACAAGAATCTCTCCTACATCAGGCTGAAGAATACCGCTTAGTAAATTTAAAAGAGTTGATTTACCCCCTCCCGAGGGGCCATGCAAAAATACTTTTTCTTGCTTTGAAACAGACCAAGTTTCAATAGCGATAATCGGCTTATTAGGTATGTCGGGATATGAGAAAGTAACATTTTTTAAATTAACAGACATATGATAGGCCGATCGCGTTTGCTGAGAGGCTTTATATTATATGCCCGAAACAGTATCATTCAAACGTCAAACAGAAAACTAAAAGTCATTATTAAGGGTTTGCTAGCTTTGAATAGTTTTGTGGGGTATAGGTTAGGAAGGCTAAGAAATCTACTGTTCCTGCTGTTAGTCGCTGCCATTTTTTCAGTAAATGCAAGGGATACTGTAGACTTTGAATCACGCGAGGCATCTCCTGTATACAAAACGATAGAGTGGGATGATCTTATCCCAGAGGAGGATTTACAGATTTTGCTTAATCCTCCCAGTGTTATAACTGATATTGAAGACGGATCTTTCGAGGATGACCTCGGAGATTTGTTAACTAGCGCGTCGGATGATCCAGACCTGGCAAGGTATCAAAAAGCACTTGTCTCAAAAGATGTAAACCAGGGAATTGACGGGACGCTTATTCGTTTGCCGGGATTCGTTGTTCCATTAGAATTCGATGGTCAGCAGGTAATTACCCAGTTTTTTCTCGTGCCTTATTTTGGAGCATGTCTTCATATGCCTCCTCCTCCTCCTAACCAAATTGTTTTTGTCAGATACCCAAAGGGACTTAAACTTGAGGCCCTCAATTACCCCGTCTGGCTTTCTGGGAAACTAGAAACTGATCTGACTGAGAGTGATATGGCAACTGCTGTTTATGCCATGGATATGGATAGCTTTGAGTACTACATATCAGAGCGATAATTTGCGGTCAATAGGCATGCTAAGTGTTTAATTGAAAATATGAAGCTTATTAAGTTCATAAAAAAAACTTCTCTTGTAGTGGAGTATATCTTTTAGAAAATCGAGGTCTAAACTTGAACTTTCCGTAAGGTACTGGTTAAAACAACGATTCGATTCTTCCTTTAATCGAATTTCTCAGCATGACTAGCGAAGAACCACTATTTCAGCGTTTTCAGTTAGGTCCACAGCCCCCTGACGTTCGTTGGTTACCCACATTACCTTCACTTTTTCTAAGTTGGGAAAGTGTCTGATAAAGCTGACACCGATGACGGTCAGTTTTTCTCCAGCGTCACACTCATAAACATAGCTAGACGAGATTTCGCTGTGATATTCCTCATGCTCGTTATTGCTCTCATGCCCGTCGTGTTCGGCATGATTCTCATGTGTATTATTTTCCGCATGACTCTCTTGGGCATGCTTTTCATGTCCATCATTTTCTAAATGATCCTGTTCGGTATGTGCCTCATGTGCGTGATACTCTTCAGGGTGACCCTTATGTCCATCGTGTTCGGTTTTTCGCGAATTTATCTGCGGTTCAGCGAAGTTTTCAATGTTAACTTCTGAATTTTTCAAATTACAGTTTGTGCCCTTGAAAGAAAAAATTCTTTCTGCTGAATTGAGGAGTGCTTGTGATTCTCTCACCCGTTGAATTTCTTTTGAGGATTTGGGTTGGTGCTCGAAGCCAACAATATTAAATGCCGGAGAATCGAAATTTATTTCTAGTAAATCGCTGTCTAATGCGATTGTTAATTCGGCATACCCATGGAGGTGTGCGTCATGTGCAGCAGTATTATTGGATCCTTCCGCAGTAAGTGGCTGCGAGAGTAAAAAAGAGCATGAGAAAGCAACTGAAAAAATTTTGCAATAAGACAGTGATCTGATCATATTCATTACCGCGATTCCTCCAAGAGATAAGAGATTATTGCTACTTGCCTTCCTTACAAATACCAATATAGCCCATCTTCCAGTTACAAATTTTACCGTTGCTGCAATCTGAGTCCAAATCACATGTATTGATGTCGACTTGGTTAGACCCTAATCTGGAAGCAAAAAAGGAGTTATCTGCGTCAGGATTTCTGCGCAAGGAGTGTGTGTCACTTTCCATATTGTTTAAGGACACACCCACATAGCATTCGTCGTAAGAGTTACCATTTTTTATGCATTCTAAATCATACGTGGGGATCGAAAATCCATAAGTAGAGCTATGGAAACCGCACGAAAGAGCAAGATTTGATATGGACATTAAAACCAGAAAACTGCCGACAGAAGACTCTGTTAACAACTAATTTAGTGACTCTTTTCATTCAACGAAGACTCCGGTTAGCAGGCAGACCATGCTGTGTAAGAGTAGAAGACTTCTGCTCCTTTTCAACCAGCAATTATATTGCAAGACAATAACATGTAGTTATCTTTATTTTCAAATCTTGAGCGCAAGAAATGTGTTTTTTCACTGTAATAATAAAACTTTAAAGGAGTTACTTTAAAAGTATTATTTCACTATCAAAGAAAAATTGAAACTTGACTGATTGGTACAGCACTAAGAATATTTGAATCAGCCAAAGAGACAGATTTTGGCAAAGACTCTTCATTAGCAGAGTGCAAGATAGGCTTTGTGATCAATTTTTAATGAGTAATTTTTGATAAAGCCAAACAATATTTTTAACATGATATCGAAATTTTTAGGATACTGAGGCTTAGTACCATTTTTTTAAAAAAATTTTGTGGATAGATCTTCATTATTTACCGGTGGTTAGCGGAGGCGCTCTTTCTGCTATACGCTGTAACAGACGTGTGATGAGCTTTTTTTCTCTTGTTTTTATGGCAATACGAAAGCCCTCAGGGTCTTTAAACGTGCAGGCACTAAATGGGGATCCAGCAGAATATTTTTCGTGCAATCTATAGTGGTTTGCGTGTGCAGCGACCCATATATCAGGATTCGTGTTTTTTAGTCGTTTGAAAGTCATAAAAAAATCATCAGCGATCCCGGGATATGTGGAGTTAAAGATGAGTTTTTTGCCATATACCCCGCAGATAGGATCCGGGTTATTTACGGTCGGTAGATTGATGATTGCCACTTCGAAACTCTTATCCTCATTTCTTATCGTTGACGAATAACTTGCGCTACCTCTGATGTGTCCAGGATGTTCGTGGACAGAGAACACAATCTTGCCGAGGATGATTGTGTCGTTATGTGCAAGCTGTCTCTTGACTGTGACCTTCTCAAACAGACATCTTTTTGGCGGTCCAAAATAAGGGTCGGAAAGCCCGCCGCTCTAAAGTATTGGTGCGTCACCTCTTGTGGCATACACGTCGCCGCCGCTAATTTGTTGTAGCTTAGAGAGGGTTTCGACATAGTCATAGTGAGCCTGAGTGATGAGGAGGATTTTAATGTCACTCGTCCTAAATCCTAATTTACTAATATTTTAAATCAGCTGAGCCTCAGTGCCAACCATGCCAGTATTGACAAGGATGTGGCCCTCATCTGAGGTGATTAGGAAGAAAGCGAGGTCATAACCCCCTACATAAAATAGGTTGCCGATGATCTTGTGGGGCCCGAATTCTTTGACGAACCAAGGTTTTACTTTGATTTTTGTTTCTAACGGAGTCACTGAACCAGCATACCCAACAAGCATTGTTGCCAGTACCCCAAAGAGGATATATTAGAGATTTGTGAGAGACCTACGTTGCATAATTTTTTCTCCATACTTTGACAGCTTATTCGATTAGGAGCCGCATCGATATCTCTCGGGTAGGTGCGGCGCAAACAGAACAAGAGTCGGATCAATAGTGTCGTGGATTTTTCGGTGCGTAGGTGGGACAATTTATAACAGGTTTTATAATCGAAAAAGTTTCCAGCTTAGATTCACCGGAGGTTTTGAGCGTTACTTGGCAAGCCCGATTCAAAGCTATCTACATAATTTTCTTTGTGATGTTAAGGTATGAATTCGGCGGAACATTTTAAGCCTTTTTGGCCCATCCGTGGTAAATATCGTAAGGGAGCACATTATGGTGTCTGAGCAAAAAATTTATTTACACTCCCGTTTTCATAAGGGAAATGTAAGTCCATTAGTTTTTGGCGGTTTCCTCGAACACCTTGGAAGGGCTGTTTACGGAGGCGTTTTTGATCCCACTTCTAAACATGCAGGCAAAGATGGGCTTCGGTCGGATGTGTTAAATGCATTAGAGAGCCTCGGGATGACCATTATGCGCTGGCCGGGGGGTAATTTTGTCTCTGATTACCATTGGGAGGATGGTGTTGGTCCAAGGGAGCAACGTCCTACCGTTAGAAATCTTGCATGGACGAGTATGGAGTCAAATGAGTTCGGGACAGACGAGTTTTTGAAGCTATGTGAGCAAATGAATTGGGCGCCTATGATTGCTTGTAATCTCGGAACTGGAAGTCCTGAAGAGGCGCGAAATTGGGTTGAATATTGCAATTTCAATGGGGCATCGAGGAACGCTGAAATGCGAAGGAAAAATGGGAGAGTTGATCCGTATAACGTAAAATATTGGTGTTTAGGTAATGAAGTTGACGGGATATGGCAGATAGGCCATACCTCTGCTGAGCAGTACTCAAATCTTGCGAGGCAACTTGCACATATGATTACAGGTAAGTTTGGAACCACTCGCATCGAGCCGATATTTGTTGGCTCAAGCAGTCCGAACTCACCCACTTATGCAGAATGGGATCGTAGGGTTCTTGAGGAGGTGGGCAAGCTTTGGAAAAGTTTTGAGAATCACAAGAAAGACAATCAGCCAGCATATATAAGCCTTCATCACTATGCTGCGAATGACGAAAATAATTCAGAGGAATATTTGGCGACTGGTGTGAGCATCGATAGACAGATTCAAACGATAGATTCGGTCTGCAAGTATGTTCAGGCGCGGTTGAGATTGAAAAGTAGATTCTATTTGTGTTTCGACGAGTGGAATGTCTGGTATAAAAATCGGCAGTGGAACGGGAAAGATCAATTTTCGCCGCACCTTTTAGAGGAGGTTTATAACTTAGAGGACGCGCTGGTGGTTGCACAGTTTCTCAATAGCTTTATACGGCATGCGGATGTTGTAAAAATTGCCAATATCGCTCAGGTGGTTAATGTAATCGCCCCAATTTTGACACGAGGAGACAAACTCCTCAAGCAGTCTATATTTTATGTTTTCCAACTCTTTTCTGAGTTTAAAGCAGGCATTTCCCTCGACCTGGCTCTCGAGGGCCCTCGTTACGAAACAAAAAAATATGGAGCAGTAGATTGTATTGACAGCTCGGCTATCCTTAATAAATTAGATCGCCAGCTGACATTATTTCTAGTGAATCGTTCCACCGAGAATGATATTCCAATCTCTGTGCATGCCAACAGTTTCCATGATTTAAGACTTGATGGAGGGATTGTGTTGTCCCATAGCGACCTCAAGGCGGCTAATTCTTTTGATGCACCCTGCAAAGTTATCCCTCAGCCTTACGACGCGGTATCCATAGTAGGTGATGAGGTCAGGTTTAATATGCCTCAAGCATCTTTCTTGCGAATTATTTTAAAATTTTGATATTGGTGTTACATCCAATAGAGAGTGGGAGAATATTTTGGATGATTTGTGGTTGATGGAGTAGCAGCCTTCAAAAAAGCCAGGCTGTCTGCAGTAGGATACATGACAGTTAGCGCATTTGGTTTTGCTGTTATGGGTATGTGCGTTAAGCTCGGAGATAGTTACGGCTTTCCAATTATGCAGATGATGGCGGCCCGAGCGTTCATTGCGTTCCTCCTCAGTTATTGGGATGTTCGTCGGAAAAAACTATCTCCGTGGGGAAACAATAGGTTGATGTTATTCTTAAGGGGTGTTTTGGGGCTTGCAGGTCTTATAGCGGTTTATACAAGCTTGACGCTAATGCCCCTTGCTGAGGCGACGTTAATCCAATATCTTCACCCCATTTTTACGGCATTTTTAGCTTGGATGTGTCTGGGGGAATTAATAAGAAAAAATACTATTCTTTGCATAATTTTTAGTATCTTAGGGCTTTTGTGCATTTTACAACCGGAGTCGGCCGGGGGCAAAGAGATTCCGATTTATGCACTATGCATTGGTTTAATAGGAGCTGCGATAAGTGCTGCGGCTTATACACTAGTGCGCTATTTGAGCATTTCTGAGCACCCAGCAGTCATCGTTCTCTATTTCCCAATGGTTTGTCTGCCAGTAACTTTTTTTGTGGGTTGGGATAGCTTTATCATACCTGATCTATCGGGGTGGTTGATACTGCTTGGCATAGGGGTCGCTACCCAAGTTGGACAGGTAGGAATGACCAAAGGAGTTGCATTAGAGGTAGCAAGCAGGGCAACAGCTTTCAGTTATACTCAGATAGTTTTTGCTGCTGCGCTGGGGGTTGTTGTTCTTGGTGAAGCGCCCTCAGTTGCAACGATCATGGGGGCGCTCCTGATAATTTTGGGGGCTATCATAAATACTTTAGAGGAACAGCCAAAATCCGTGTAAGGTTATCTAAAACATGGAGAGCGACAAAAAATGAAATTAAGAAATATTTTAATAACCCCTTTTTTTTGTTTTGCATGTAGTGGAGTCCCACTGCATGATGGATTCGTACATGAGGATTCTTTGCGCACTGTTTCCAACTTCCCCATCGGCGCTGCGATGCGTTTTTTACCCTTCAGTGATGATCCAGAGTTGCAAAGATTACAAAAGCATCATTTTGATAGTTATACCGCAGGTAATGACATGAAAATGTACAATATCATGCCAAAGGAAGGTGTCTTTGATTTTAGTGTGACTGATGCGATTCTGGAATACACTCAGGAAAATGACCAGAGATTGTTTGGACATAATTTAATATGGCACAGCTCGACTCCGCCTTGGGTAAAAGAAAAGGCACGAGAAAATCCAGATTGGTTATCTTCTTTTATGAAAAGCTATATTTCAACATATGTAGGTCGTTACAGGAGTTTCGTGCATGGATGGGACGTTGTAAATGAAGGGTTGAGGACAAAGGGATCAGGCTATCGAGAGGATAGTATATGGTATGAGGTTTTGGGTTCTCGCTATATTGAGCAGGCTTTTTTTTACGCACATGAAGCCGATCCGCAGGCAGTTCTTTTCTATAACGACTTCAACATAGAGCGTGATCTTGAAAAGTTCAATTTTATGATAGATATGGTAGAAGACTTTATTGAGCGTGGTGTTCCTATATCGGGAATCGGTTTTCAGATGCACATAAGGATGGATACACCAAACGGCGTGATTGCATCTACTTTGCAGCGTGCTGCAGCTACAGGGTTACAAATTCATCTATCAGAGGTAGACATAATTTTTAATCGCCACGACGATACCCGGGGAGGAGGGCTGCAGATACGGACCTCACTGACTCCAGAAATGGAGAAGGCGCAGGCACAAAAATATTATGATCTTGCTATGATTTATCGAAGCGTAGTGCCCTCAGACCAGCAATATGGGATTACCTTGTGGGGTTTTAATGACCGTGATACTTGGATAAGACCATTTTTTGGGATTCAAGATTGGCCAACAATTTATGATGAGAGATTGCAACCCAAACCTGCGTTTTTCGGTTTACTTAATGGACTGAGATAAAACAACATTAACCTCGCAGCAAGGTATTCGCCAGAATTATAAAGATTAGATATGCATTTTTGTTTGTGAGGACTATTTTAATTCCTCGAAGGACTTTTAATCAGTTTTGAATATAGTTAGGTTACCACTGACAGGAAGATAACTACTTATATTTAAGATTCTTCAAAAATATCCATGTGGTCATAGTGATCTCCGTGCTGTATCATTATCTAGAGTTTATTACTGTTGAGCTACTTATAAGTCATTAATAACAATAACAATATAAGGAGATCCCTTGTAAGCATGAAAACTGTCTTAGGTATTGATCTGGGTACCCAGAGCATCAAGCTTGTATTTTATGATTATCAAACAAAAGAGGTGGTCGCAAGTTCATCGTCAGATTTGGAGGTGCACCGAGATGGTTCCGGAACAGCAGAACAAAATGTTGATGATTGGCTGTCGGCGTTAGAAAGCTGCTTTTTGGACGTATCCCACAGTGTAAAATCTTCTATTGTGGCGATTGGTGTTTCAGGCCAGCAGCACGGTTTTGTTGCGCTTGATGCCCATGACAAGCCACTCTATCCGGTTAAACTTTGGTGTGATACGGCAACCCAAGCCGAGGCAGATGAAATTACCGATAACTTTGGAGGTCCTGAGAGACTGATCGAGCGCATCGGCAACCCTATTCTCACTGGTTATACAGCGCCAAAAATCGTCTGGTTAAGAAAAAACAATCCCTTGGCGTACCGAAGATTAGCACATATCTTGTTACCGCATGACTACTTAAATTTTGTTTTGACCGGGAAAAAGGTTATGGAATGCGGAGATGCATCCGGAACTGGGATGCTAAATGTCCGCAAGAAGGAATGGAGTACGGAGGTTCTTTATGCAATGGACTCTGAAAGGAACCTTATCGCCTGCCTCCCTCAGCTGGTTGTTCCTGATCAGTTCATCGGAGTGACTACAAGCGAAGCTGCTGAAGCCTATGATATCCCATGCGGAGTGCCTGTTTCGTGCGGCGGCGGTGATAATATGATGGGTGCGATTGGGACCGGTAATGTGGTACCGGGGGTGCTCACAATGAGCCTTGGTACCTCCGGATGTTTGTATGCATACTCTGATATCCCTATTGTTGATCCGAAGGGGAATATTGCTGCATTTTGTAGCTCTACTGGAGGGTGGCTGCCGCTGGTTTGTACTATGAATTGTACGCTCTCTACAGAGCTTGTAAGGGCTCCTTTGGGTGTTGACTTGGGAGAGTTCGAGAACATAGTTAGAGCGGCAAAACCCGGTTGTGATGGAGTTACATCCCTACCATTTTTCAGCGGAGAGCGGACTCCTAACCTTCCGAATGCAAGAGGCTCAATCCTGGGTCTTACACCAGAGAACTGCAGTGCTCCAAATTTATTGAGGGCGCAGGTGGAGTCGTCGATTTATGCACTCAAATTTGGCTTGGATGAGATGGTTTCAATTGGTGTGAAGGCCGAAGAAATTATTTTGACAGGTGGCGGTTCCAATAGCGCAGTATGGAGGGGGATAGTCTCAGATGTTTGTCAGCTGAAGGTTGCTGTACTGGATCAAGGGGAGGGCGCTGCGTTTGGTGCTGCGCTGCAGTCACTTTGGGTCTTTTCCCGCGCATCCGGTCAAGATGTGTCCATAGCAGATATAACGACCGAACACTTAACAAAAGATCTTTCTTCCATTGTTAAGCCTGATAAATCTTTGAGAGGGATCTATAACGATAGTTATCTTCGATATAAAAACGCAATTCACCATATTGCTCCATATTATTTAAATATATAGGTAAAAAGATGAGTAAAGTATTTATCGGTAACCGCGAGTATTTTCCAGGAATAAGCCAAATTAAATTTGAGGGGAACTCCTCAGACAATCCCTTAGCCTTTAAGTGCTATGACGCAAAGAGAATGGTGGGTACAAAAAGTATGCGAGACCACTTGCGATTTGCCATTTGCTATTGGCACAACTTTTGTAATGACGGTTCTGACATCTTTGGACCTGGAACCCAAATTCATCCTTGGAATGAGAAGTCGGATCCCTTAGCGGCAGCTGAGGATAAGTTGGATGCTGCGTTTGAGTTTTTTACGAAGCTAGATGTGCCGTTTTATTGCTTTCATGACGTCGATCTCGCTCCGGATGGCACCACTGTAGCCCAGGGTGAATCTTATCTGAGACACATGGTGGATCTTGCCAAGGTCAGGCAGCAAGCCACCGGTGTTCAACTACTCTGGGGCACCGCCAATGTATTCTCAAACCCGCGTTACATGAATGGTGCCTCGACAAACCCTAATTTCGATGTTGTTGCACACGCTGGTGCACAGGTAAAACGCTCGCTTGATGCGACAGTGGCTCTTGGGGGGGAAAACTATGTATTTTGGGGAGGCAGGGAGGGGTATGCTTGTCTTTTTAACACCGACACCCGGCGAGAGCTGGAGCACATGGGTCAGTTTCTTACCATGGCTCGGGACTACGGTCGCTCAATTGGGTTCAGGGGAACTTTTCTCATAGAGCCCAAGCCCATGGAGCCAATGTATCACCAATATGATGTTGATGCACAGACCGTAATAGGTTTTCTCAGACAGTATGGGCTGGATAATGATTTTAAGCTCAATATTGAGGCAAATCATGCAACCTTGTCAGGACATAGTTTCGCGCATGAGCTGCAGATGTCGGCGGATGCGGGCCTTTTGGGATCAATCGACGCAAACCGTGGTAATGCACAAAATGGTTGGGACACTGACCAATTTCCTACCGATTTACACGATACTGTTCAGGCTATGTTGGTTGTATTGGCGAGTGGAGGATTGAAGTCTGGAGGGCTTAATTTTGATGCTAAGCTTCGTCGCGAGTCCACTTCGCTAGAGGACATGTTTTTGGCTCATATTGGCGGGATGGATTGTTTTGCTCGCGGGTTACTGGCAGCTCATAGCATTCTTGAAAAATCCTCTCTTGCTCAGAATAAGAAAGATAGATATTCAAGTTTTGATGAGGGACCGGGCGCTATCTTTGAAGCCGGAGGTTTAACCTTGACAGAATTGAGGGATCATGCGGAAGTTATAGGTGAGCCAGAATTAGTGAGTGGTCGACAGGAGAGCATTGAGAATATGATTAATGATCACCTGTTCAGAGCATAAGATCTTACAGTTAGTCGGTTCTGAGTTTTCTGAAGAATTGAGAGCATTTCATTCATCCTGGGTGAGCATTGCTCGTTCTCAAAAAACCCAATGGTCGCAATCTGGGCGCATTACAACTTTTTTATTGCTAGCATTGAATTGCATTAAAATTATGGCATTGCTTTCTCTGTTTTCTATTAGTGGCTGCGGGGGTGGGGGTGGTGTTCATGGTGAACTGCAGCAAACAACGCAGCAGTTCACCTCAACAACAAATGATGTTCAGGCAGATTCAGGGTCAACGGCAGCCACTTCTGGATCTTCTGTAAGTCCGATGGATGGGATAAATGTGCTTCTGCAGTCGGTAGATGGGAGCCTTAGAGAGCGCAAGTTTTACATTCGGTTTCCGACTGTCATGAATAAGAAAAAATATCCTGTGGTTTTCTTTTTTCATGGCGCCGGGGGAACAGGTGGTCAGTGGTTTTCTGAGGGGCGTGGGGTAGTAAATTTAATTGATTCCGAGAAATTTATTGGGATATTCCCCGATGGTTATGATCGTCGTTGGAACGTTGGCACAGAGACAAATGCCGATGACGTCGATTTTGTTAGGTCAATAGCAAATTTTATAGGCTCTTCCGAATTATTTGATCTAAGTCAGATGTATGGTATTGGGACGTCCAATGGTGCAGGGATGGTCAACAAAATAGGTAAAGAGACTTCACTGTTCAAGGGTATTGCTCCCATCATCAGTCAGCAGACGGAAAATATAGGGTTAATTGTACCCCCGCAGGCTATATCAATATTTCAAGTAAATGGAACGGAAGATAATCTGATACCGATTGATGGTGGGGCAGGCGTGGCAAATCATGTTTTTATGTCGGCGAAAGCGAGTGCTGAGAATTGGGCTTTGAACTTTTCATGTAATTCTGAGCCATCAATCCGATCTGTAGAGTGGGGTAACTATGGAGCTATCGAACATACCTACAACGCATGCATTGAAAACAGGCGCGTGAGGTATGTAACGGTTGACGGAGCGGGACATACTGCCAATTTTGGAGAAAATTTTGATTTATATAATCGCATCTGGGATTTCTTTTTGAGAAATGACGAGGGCTATTATGAAGAATTTTTCTCTGACATTTACTTGACTCAGTCCAAAAAAAATCTTTTTATCAGAAACGCACAACGTTTTCAGGAAATCTGCCTAGATAATTTTACCGGGTTGAAAAATCCGTTATGGCAGGTATATCAGACAGGGGAATGGCCCATATATTTTCATATAGAGTCATGGGATGGTCCAGTGACCGCAACAGCAATTAACCGCATGAGAAGTGATTATCAAAGGATTGCAAATGAATGGATTGCTGGTTTAAGGATATATGATCCAACTTTTATCAGACAGGTAGACGTCAAACTATTCGGTTTTGTTTTTAACACTGGTGTTTCGAGTGACAAGACATTTACAGATATGTTCTCGAAGTATCCGCAAGTAAGGGATTATGCAGGGATAAATGAGCGCTCTCCATGGAAGCTAGTTTTTCGTGATGATGGAGCTCAATTTGATCAGAACTGGTATTCCCTTGATGACTTCAGTCGGGTAAAGGTCGTTGGCATTGGCGAAGACCTTAGTGCGGATGTGTCATATTATCCTAAAGATTGGGAATCATATCAGCATCCTGAAAATATAGATTACTTTTTGACCAAGTTTTGGCACAAAGTATCATGGGACGCTGTTGCCCAAAGGCAATATCTAAAGCTCGGTGGCAATGTTACTGACTACGAATTAGGTGAGACTCGATATAGTGTCTTTGCCCATGAAATGGGACACACACTTTTTCTTGATGACATATACAGTATCGACAAGTATCCAGATGGTACAGAGATTAGCTCAATTATGAACAACTCAGGGTCGATTACTGATTTTGATACTTTGACTATGCGAATTGTATGGAAACAGCAAAAAGAAATGTACCACGTGAGTGTCGATCCCTAGGATTTGAGATATGACAAGAAGGGAATTTATGGTTAGAAGTGCTGTATTTGCCAGTTGTCTACTCCCCTTAAGCACATCTGAAGCGAGTGTGGCAAGAATTATGGAAAGACGTTTCGGCCAGTTAGCTGATGGATCGGAGATACGTGTGTTTAGGTTGTCGAACGGAACAGGAGCATGGATAGATATTACCCCTCTTGGAGGCACTATTTTAGGTGTGCATGTGCCTGACCGGAGTGGTAAAATTTCTGATGTAATATTGGGATTTGATGGACCGCAAAAATATGCCGAACCGGGTCCTTTTTTTGGGGGAATTATTGGCCGTTATGCCAATCGTATAGCCGCTGGAAAATTTTGTATTCAGGAGCTTTGCTATCAGCTGGATAAGAACGAGGGGGAGAACTCTTTGCATGGAGGCTTTTACGGTTTTGATAAACGTCTGTGGTCTGCACAGGTCCTCAACGATGTAGATGGCAATTTTTTACAACTTTTTTTACACAGCGTAGATGGCGATCAGGGTTACCCAGGGAACTTATCGGTGACGGCTGAATACCGTTTTGGAAAAGATAACAGACTTGCGATCGACTATTTTGCTGAGACCGATAAAGACACAATTATCAATCTCACGCAACATCCCTATTTTAATCTCGATGGGCATGGAAAGGGAGATATTTTAAACCATCAGCTTTTCATTAAGGCAGATAGTTATCTCCCCGTAGATGATGTTTTTATTCCAACTGGCGATTTATTAGCTGTTGATAAAGTAATGGATTTTCGCAAACCGAAATCCATTGGCGAACATATTTTTGCCGAACATGCGCAGCTAAAGATTGCTCAGGGTTATGATCATACATGGATTCTGTCGGGGCCCGACAATGGTGGCTTACCCATTGCAGCGACTTTGTATTCAAAAGAGTCAGGGCGGAAATTGTCGATATTTACCGACCAGCCCGGTATGCAATTCTATTCTGGTAACCACTTGGGTATCACTAGTGGGGGCAAAGCAGGAGTAAGTTACAACAGATATTCGGGTGTTGCTCTTGAGACACAACACTTTCCTAATAGCCCAAATAACAAACATTTTCCAAGCACGATTCTATATGCTGGTAAAAGTTATTCCAGCCGCACCGAGTGGGTGTTTTCAGTAGAGTGATTGATCGTGGATTTATCCGCTGACCAGTCAACATCCGGAGTAATGGCTCCATGACCAATTCATTTTTATTTGGATTTTAGCTTGGCTCTCGTCGGCAGGAAGTGGGTTTTTGATTAAGAGTCAGTGGCTAGTTTATGGAGTGCAAAGTATGCTCTTTTTGGTTGTTGTTTGGAGTTAAATATGAGCGGATAATTTGTTCGCCCGACCACCGGTCGATAGTTCTTCCATGTCTCATCATCGGATGTGCCCCACAGAGATACTCTTGGGATTTTATCTCGATGCTTAATGAACAATCGAAATAGTTCTTCATACCTTTCGGCAAGAAGTATGCCTACCTTTTTAGGTAATCCGTCTTTGTATGGATTTAATTTATCCGCTTTTTCAGAGAGGTCGTTGATATGCTGATCTCTGTAAGTCCATGCATTTGGGAGCACATCCACATCTAACTCAGTGATGTGAACTTGCAAGCCCTCGTTATAAAAGTTTATGATAGTTTCTTCAAGCTGCTCGATTGATGGTTTACCCGAGTCTAGCTCTACATGGCACTGCAGTCCTATTCCATCTACCCTGACACCTTTCTTTTGTAATCTTTTTATTTGCTGTATCGCAAACACCTGCTTTTTTTTATTTTCGAGCTTAAAATCATTATAGATCAGGTGAGCTGTCGGATCAGCTTCTCTGGCAATTTCAAATGATTTACTCAAAAAGTTAGGGCCAAGGACATCATACCAACTGCTTTTCCGCCAACCGACTTTCTCATCGAATGCTTCGTTAACCACGTCCCAAACAGCAATGTAGGCTTTGTAACGATCCACCACTGTACTAATGTGATTTCCCAAGCGTTTGTATAATTTTTTGGGAGAGATTAACTTTCCCCTGTCGATGAAGAGAGAGGAGGGAGTTTGTTTATGCCATACAAGAGTGTGTCCGATCATCAGCATAGAGTTTGCTCTCCCGAAATTGACAAATTTATCGCATAGTCCCCAATTCCAGCGATCATGGCTAGGATGAATTGAGCTCCATTTCATCGCATTTTCTGCCGTGATTGCGTTAAACTCCCGTGCTATGAGGGGTAACATCGAAGGATTTTCTCCGCTCAAAGTTTTTGTTGAAATGGCGGTTCCTAATTTGAAGTAATCTTTATACACCTCGGCAAGACCGGTCTTTTCGATAGCCTCCGCCCGCAATCTTGCCAGTGGCAAAGATAACGATGCTCCGGCACACGCTCCACGATAAATGAGTTGTCGTCGATCCATTACTTCATGTTAACTCGCAGTGGATTATTGTGATTTAAGATTTCTTACAGCAAAATATGCATCTTTCGGGCTTCGGGAACGGTCAAATAGGAGAGGGTAATTTGTTCTTCCTTCGACCGGCCAGTCGTTCTTCCAAGATTCATCATCAGTTGTACCCCAAAATGAAACCCGAGTGATTTTGTCTCTGTGTTTCACAAAGAGTTCAAACAGTTCCCTATACCGTTCAGCCAACTTTGCAGAGACAATTCTGGGTAAAGCATTTTTAAATGGATTTATTTTTTCCGAGTAGTCGTAGTTCACATCGATTTCAGCTCCCTGATAGTCCCAAGCAGACGGGAGCACGTCAACGTCCAACTCGGAAATATGTACCTTTAACCCAGCTCTGGCAAAGTTGACGATAGCAGTTTCTATTTCATTTACTGGAGGCCCTTCATCTAACGTAGCGTGACATTCCATTCCCACACCGTCTACTGTTATACCCATTTTTTTACATTTGTTGACTTGAGAGATAACGAAGTTTTGTTTATCAGGATTGTGCATATTGTAGTCGTTGTAAATCAGATGCGCAGTCGGGTCAGCGTCCCGAGCAAATGCAAATGCTTTACCGAAATATTCTTCTCCAATAATTTTTAACCATTCACTACGTCTCCATTTGCCTTGCTCTATAGCTTCGTTGACCACATCCCAGACGGCTACGGAGTCTTTATAGCGATCTATTACCGTCCCGATATGATGTTGCATTCGTTTAAGTAATATTTCCCGAGAGGCGGGGGATGCCTTATTTTTGAAGACATAATCTGGCGTCTGTGAATGCCAGACGAGGGTATGCCCTACTGTGAGCATATTATTTTTGCGGCCAAAATTCACAAAGTCATCCGCTAGCTTCCATGAAAATTGATTTACGCTTGGTTGTAAGCCCTCCCACTTCATCGCATTTTCAGCCGTAATAGTGTTGAACTCTCTTGCGATCAGATTTAATAAAGTACTATCGTCACTTTTCAAGGTTGCGTCAGAGATAGCTGTACCTAAATGGAAATCATCTTTGAACACCTCTGCTAGACCAGACGATATTATTGCAGATGCTCGAATTTTTGCTGCCAGGAATGGCATAGCGCCGATCCCCAGCGCGCTCTGAACTAAAAATTTTCTTCGGGTCTGTCTCAATCGATATCCTTATTGAGTAATGTATTATTCGGGGATTGCTAGTTCATCTTAATTTTGCTTTCAAGGCTCTCGGCCCATCCGTACTTCACAGCCTTGAAGGTCGCAGTCTTTCCAGCTCCAATTTGGGTTGGGCCAATATAGAGCTTCCAAGGGCCATTTTCTATTTTGTAGCCAATTGACGCAGCTTTAGTATTGTTTGTTGCAATAGCAATTCCTTCTTTCTGAGACAGTGTAGGACGCTTCGTTAATGGCTGTGTACCGTTAGGCCAAAATATTTTTGCCATATCGATTTCAGTTTTCTCTGCCAAATCGGGCATACCCTGCATCCAATGCGACAAGGTCGACCTCATGTCCTCGAGTACATGTAAATAATCTGGATTACTAACAAGATTATTGAGCTCGTGTGGGTCCTCGAGAACGTCATACAATGATTCCTCGGGCTGTGGACTAAACCAAGTACTTTGCTGGACATTAAGTTTGCCTTCAGCAAGGTGTTTCCATAAATCCTGCATGATCTCCTGATTGTCACGATAGATAAGATGTCGGCCACCGGGTAATCCGGGCAGATAATTACGGATATATTTGTACTGATGTGTCCTGACTGCTCTCTCATAGAAAAAGTGCTCATCAAATCTATCCTTGGCAGCATAGATGTGCGTTCGTTCTTTAGCTTTTTGGGTTCCAAAACGCGCAGAACCCTGCATGTACTCCGGCGCTCTTAACCCTGCGAGGGAGAGAATGCTTGGACCAAGATCGACAAAGCTTATTAAGCTGTCGCTTTGACCACCGGGTTGATTATCAATTGGACGGAAGCGTTCTGGCCAATAAATGATTAGTGGAACCTTGATTCCGCTGTCATATACCTCGCGCTTGGATCTGGGTAGTCCGTCTCCATGGTCTGTTGTCCAAATGATGATTGTTTTGTCGGCCTCTCCATCCGCCTCCAGTTTTGAAATAATTTCGCCTACCCTCTTGTCCATATAGTAAATATTGTTGTAGTGCTGTGCTATATCTTTTCTTACTACCTTGGAGTCGGGGTAATAGGGTGGGACAACCACATCCTCTGGATTTACGATTACCGGAATGGCTCTGTTTTTGTTATTTTTGCGAACCTCTTTCGGAAAAATTTTACTCTCATGGGTCTCAAATATTGTGATGAATCCGAAAAAGGGTTGGTCTGTTGATCTATCTTTCCACGATGCACCATCCCTCGCCGCATCCCAGATCGTAAAGGGACCACCGTTGCCGTGTTGACGAGTACCAAACTGGAAGTCAAGCTTGTTATCGTTGAACGTGAAGTACCCGTGTCGACGAAGTAGTTCTGGATATGCCTTCATGTAACCGGGGGGAACGGTTCGGTAAGGTGACTCTTTAAACTGGTCGGTCCGCATGTGATGAGCACCAATAGATTGTTGGTATACACCTAGTATCTGCGCCGCTCGGCTGGGCGCACAAACACCCGATGTGGTAAAGGTGTTAGGGTAGCGAGTGCCTCGTGCCGCGAGCTTGTCAAGATTGGGGGTGACCGCAACCTTGTCACCGAATGCGCCAACACGGGAGCTCATATCTTCCGCCATTATAAGTAAAATGTTGGGTCGATCCTCTGCCACTCCAAGTGAGCTGAAACTTAAAATCAAATAAATAAAACTTTGCAGGACTATCTTGCGCAATGAGATTGAATGATGAAGCATCGAGTTACCTCTCAAGTGTCCGAATCCTTTTCTCTGGTTTGAGTAGCATGAACGGATGTTTATTTCGCGCTGGGTCATGCTCTCTTATGTGCGCAACCAGCAGTTTCTGCAACCTCTCCACTGTGACATGGTATGAGGGGTCATCAACAAGATTTCTCTCCTCTAGGGGATCCATCTCAAAATCATAAAGCATGTGACCTGTCATTCGGTTACGGTCTTTGGCCCCATTATTTCCAAAGTATGCAGAGTATGAGTATTTCTCAGTAGTAACATTGTCACCTCGAGTGTACCGAGGATACACTGCTGGCTTTGTCGGAAGCGAGGTGTCTTGGAGATTAGCCTTAAAGGATTTTCCATGAAGGTGAGTCGGTAGTTTCAAATCTGCTAACTCTACGATTGTCGGATAGATATCAACATACTCAGCTACGCCCGACACCTTTGCATTTTGTTCGACTTTGGGACCGCTAACTATAAGTGGTACCTTTGTAGCAATTTTAAATAAAGAATGCTTGTTCCAGAGAGTATGATCGCCAAGGCTGAAGCCATGGTCACTGGAGACTATGACGATCGTATTTTTCGAAAGTCCGTGTTTATCCAGAGCTTCTAGCACTTTTCCGATCTGTGCGTCTGTATAACTCACTGCGGCATAATACCCGTGTGTGAGTGAGCGAGTCTCGGCTTCAGAAATGTTTTGAGTCCAAGGTTCCGGTACGCCAGGAATACCAGTGTACCAGTTTCTGATTTCTCCAGAGTTGTGCCATGCCCCAGGTGGGGCATTGTCAGGTTTACGTTGCATTGGTGAGACTTTTACTTCAGCGCGTTCATACAGATCCCAATAGCGTTTCGGAGCGGTGAACGGCAGGTGTGGCTTGTAGAATCCAACAGCCATGTAGAACGGATCCTCCATCCCTGACCCTACAATGGTTTCAAGTGCGGTCACCGCTGCCGCAGCGACTTGGCCATCATGGTAGGCTGTGTCAGTGACATCTTCTATTTCATAAGCTGGAGCCCTTCCGTTATTTGCAGGATCACAGATGCCAGTTTTCTTACAGGTCTCTCGAAGTTTAGAGATCCTGTTTTGTGGATTTGCATAAAGTTGGGTACTCGGGGTCCAGGGAGTCGCGCTCCATGCATGGTCACTATCTCCTTTTGCGTGGATCACCTTTCCGTAGGAAAGCGTCAGGTATCCGTTATTTTTCAAGTAGCCCGGCAAAGTGATTGTATGTGGCACCTCTTTATCAAGTCGTGCTGTATATTCAACGAAGCGATCACGCTTTCCATAAAGACCTGAAAACATACTAGCGCGGGAGGCCCCGCACGTTGGAATGTTGACATAGGCTCGCTCAAAAACTGTGCCTTGATCTGATAATTTATCGAGGTTAGGTGTAATCATGGCTGAATCGCCATACATCGCCAATCCCTCGGCCCGAAGGTCGTCGACAATGATGTGTAAGAAATTTAATCTCCCGGAGGTAGTCCCCGGGGTAGCAGCATCGATTACACAGAGGGGCCATAGGGGGGACGAGCTATTTCTCGTCCTGAAGGAATAAACATCCTCGCCTGATGTATAATCTTTGGTGATGAATGCCTTGTGACTGTCTTCATTAACGGCATCTGCAGTCCAGTATAATTGGTTTTGTTGCGGCCAATTTAATTCCGACTCCCAAACGCCATTGCCGTTGGAGCCGACCGTTGGGATGAGGTGCTCTGAAATCTCATCGATTGTCGCGAGGCGGCTGCCAATACTCTCGCACCATTCTCCTGCTTTTGCATGGGGCATCCTTCTAAAATACACTTGGCCTACTCTCGCTAGGTCTCTTCCAGCACCAGTTTTACCGCAGTCTGGACACCAGTCAGTTACCCTCGCCTCACGACCAGTAGGAGGGCGTAAAAAGGTGAGATTGCCTGACAAGTAGCTACCCTGAACCGAATATTTCCCTTTCACTGCCTCTGCAGACAGGTCCTCGGGCAACATGGTTGCCGCACAGATTTGCCCTACAAATAATGTGAGAAAAAATATTTTTATTATCGCTATCAGGTTTTGCTTCATAGGTTTTTTGCTCGATCAGTTTGCAGTGGGTTGCTATTCTTATTTTGGGTTGAAAGTTAGGTTCGATACTTTGTAGTCGTCCACGCTCGCAACATTACAAGACCAAACGCTGAGTTCATTTCGCAGTGTGCTGCTCGTTTGACAAACTTAGTTTACAGAAAATCCTGCGCTCTTTCCTCCCTCTGCTTAACATGCGAGAGCAGCTCTTCGCGGAGCTTTGTAACCAAGGGGCTGTAATCTTCGTCGTCGGCTAGGTTCACCGTCTCTAATGGATCGACTCTTCTGTCATATAGCATGTGTGCAGTTATCCTATATTTCTCATCGAGCCATGCCGTGTAAGAAAAACGTTGATCCGATATGCTCTCACCAGCCTTGTAGCGTGCATGTACAAACTTTTTGGTGGGCAGTGTTGGATCAGACAGATTTTGAGTGAATGATTTTCCCTCTAGGTGTCTCGGGTTTTTAACTCCTGCCATTTCTAGTAGAGAAGGGAAGATATCAATATATTCGACCGGCCCCATAACTCGGGTTCCAATGGCGGTACCAGGTCCGCGAACTATTAATGGCGATTGTATAGCCACATTGAAAAGGGTGTGTTTGTTCCACAGAGTGTGATCTGCAAGATTATACCCATGGTCACTCATTAAAATTACCATTGTATTCCCGGCCAAACGAAGGCTTTTAAGCTTATCAATGATTCGCCCTAGTTGTGCGTCAACATAGGTTGTTGCTGCATAATAACCATGGGTGAGGGTTCTCGTTAAATTTCGTGGCACATTTTGCACCCAAAGATTTGCGGCCTTCGGAATACCGCTAAATTTTCGAAGCTCGCCTGACCCGTGCCAAGGATTTCTAGGAGCATGTTTCGGTTTATCCGGAGCAGCTGACATCACTAAGCTATCTCGGTTATACATCCTCCAGTATTTTTCAGGAGCATTGAATGGGAGATGAGGCTTGTAAAAACCAACGCTCAGGAAGAACGGTTTGGCAGGATTTTTTTTGAATGCCTCGAGCGCACTGATAGCTGTTTGTGCAACTCTACCGTCAAAATATGCGTCATCTTCGACTAGGCCTACTTCGAATGCAGGTGCCGCTCCTGATTTTTTTGATTTTCCGACACAGGTTCCCTTCGCCTCACAATTCATTTGCGCTTCGATGTTTTCTTCCATCAGATAGTTTTTTGGATGTTTTTGCCCGATTCTAAAATCCACTCTCGGCGAACTCCAGGCCTGATCACTGTCATTGACTGAGTGAAATACCTTGCCGATTGAAGCAGTATGGTATCCGTGATCTTTTAAATATTCGGGGAGCGTTTTCACTGAAGGCGTATCTTCGTCAATTCGTGTGCCGGCGAAAGTGAATCTGTCTCGCGTGGGGCGTAAACCCGTGAAGATACTTGCCCTCGAGGCACCACATGCTGGAAAGTTGGCGATTGCATAGTCGAAGACAACTCCCTCAGCGGATAGTTCATCGATATTCGGCGTGATCATTGCTTTTTCGCCGTATATTGAGAGTCCTTGAGCCCGCAAGTCATCCATGATAATAAGGATAAAGTTAAGTCTACCTTGCTCTCCAATTGATGGCGGTGCAATGAGTATAAGGCAAAAAATACTGATTAATTTCTTCATCTCAAACCCAAAGAGCTCAGGGACAAGATTTAAACGGAGCAGCGTGATCGCAGGCAGAGAGCTCAGTCTGAATGCCCTTGTCTCCCTGGCTATCCATCCATGCAATTAGCTCAACTGTCAAGCGGTCAATCAGCGCTGCTTGATTTGGGTCATTAGCAAGATTTACCAATTCAAAGGGGTCCTTAGACAGATCATAAAATTCGACCATGGGCCTATTTCGATAGCTTTCAATCCGATTGGTAGCCCAGGCGTCACCATTTTTTGCGAAGGTGCGCCAGTCTCCGGGAAATCCCCAAGGAGTAAATTTTTTTTCAGGCATCAGGTTAAGGATTAGCTTGTGTCGCTTACTCCTGATGGATCGAATCGGGTAGTCTTTGCTTCCACGAATATTCCTTGAGGTGTGTACCCCGAAAGCATAGTCGCGATGTTCCTTGACGCCTTGGTTGAGCACCTTCAAGAAGCTCTTTCCATCAAGTCCATCGGGGACCTTTCCGCCAGCAGCATCGATAAGCGTGGGCACTACGTCGACATACTGGACAATCGCATCATTCCTTTGTGCTGGTTTTAACCGCTCGGGCCATCGGATAATAAATGCAGTCTTCAGACCTGCATCATATAGCGAACCCTTTGCAAATCCAGTGTTGCTCCCTTGCTCACTGGTAAATATAAAAATCGTGTTGTCCTTGGTCATTGTAGTTTCGAGGATTTGGTCAACCGCTCCCACCTCATTATCCAAATCCATTACCTCTGCAAGGTAATTTTTTAGGTTTTTCCGAGTGGTCGGAGTGTCCACAAGAAATGCAGGCACCGTCAACGAATTGGCGTCGAAGGCAGACTGGTCGCCTCGGTTGTGCGGTCCGTGGGGATTGTGCGATGCAATTATGATTAAGAATGGCTGAGAGAGGTCTCTGGAAATGAATTGTTCTGTCCGCTCAAGGCTAAAAGTAGATTCGCCATCACTTCCCTTTGTACCCTCGCCAAGATGTTCAAATGGATATACAGAGCGGGGACCTATGTGGTCCTTCCCAACGAGTCCTACCCTGTAGCCGAGGTCTTTAAAATAATGGACGATGCTTTTTGTCCCCACATTGGTTACCGAGTGCTGAGGATAGGCACCGTTGCGTACCGGAAATAGCCCCGTGTAGAGTTGTTGTCGAGTAGGAGCGCAAAGTGCGGTGGCCGTAAACATCGAAGTGAGTATGGTACCCTCAAAGGCGATTTTGTCGATGTTCGGCGTGATAATATTTTGTGGTACGTAGTCATACAACCGATTGTAGGCGCTGACATCAAACCAGTTCATGTCATCAGCGAGCATTAGGATTATATTTGGTTTAGTGGGCTTATGAGTTTCGGCGTTATTGTGAGAAATTGAGTATCCGCTTGACAGGGCGATCATAATGGTGAAAGCGACGGCTTTTATAAAATAACAATTCTCATTGACGTGTTGGGCAAAAAATCGCCCGCCAAAAAACGGGCAGTTAAAATGCCTTTTTTGGTAAGATATACGCTGTGGTCTTAGGTTCACAACTTTTTAGCCGGGTTTTTAGATGGAACCTCGCAGAGTAAGGGTCCACACGGTATCGTTAACTTCATACCGAATAAATCGCTCTTCGATCTCTTGATACCATTCACGCGGCTTGTCTAAGAGATTAATTACTCCAAGGCTGAGCGTGTAGTTCTTAAGTCCGAGCTCGTCTAGCTTGTAGGCTAGACTACCATCTAATTGTCCATAGTCCTTGCTGATTCTCGCACCGCCCGCTTGCGTAGTCTCGTCGAAGTAAGCCTCCCGCCAGTTATAGGCCATACGAGCGCTCAGCGGTCCATTCTCATACATCAATATCGCGTTGTAACTATTTTCGGAAAAATCAACCATACCAATTGGGAAACCTGTGTTTGATTCGTTGAATAATGAGCTGTCGGTATAGGAGTAATTTGCTTGCAAAATAAAGTTTTTCCATGGTGCTGGGAGGTTGTCGAGGGGCTGATTCACCGCCAACTCAATCCCCTGCACTGTGGAATCACCCACATTTGCATTTGTTTCCATCTGATACTTTATCACTGGATTCCAGGCTGCATTCGAAGATCCGTCCTCTAATGTGCGATCTGGAACTGCAGCTTCTTGGTAATTGGCCACTGCGAATTGCTCAGTCTCTCCGTTAGCAGCAGCTTTCACATAGTTTGGATAAGTACCAGGGCAATCGGTGGAGTCAGCGTATAGACCGTCGTCAAGCGAATCGCCCTCTCCGGATTTTACTCCCCAGCATTGAGTCTCAAAAGCTAACTCAATTGCATCTTTATAGGACTTATGAAAGATTGCTGCAGAAAACAGGCCTCCGTTTTCCGTGTAATATTCTAATGATGCATCAACAGAGGACACAACCTCTGCTCGAAGGTAAGGGTTTCCGAGGTCTCCGGCCTGCTCGTAGAAACGCAAGTTACCAATGGGTGCTAAATTGAACATTTGCGGCCGACCCATTGCCTTGCCCGCAGCAAGACGCAGTAATAGCTTATTATCGAGAAGTGGGAAGGTTATGTTCATGCTGGGGAGAAAATTCTGATACACGAATTCCGTTGGCCTGTCGGCAAGTAAAAGCCCTGCGCTTCCACTTTCCGTAACGCCCGCAGCATATTGCTCTGTCTCTACATACCGAAGCCCAAAGTTACCTATGAATGCTAGTCCGTTAGGCGAAACGCCGTCAAAATTTGCTTTGATGTATATAGCAGTCGTGTCCTCTTCGACATCGAAAGCCCATCCAGCGTCGAGCGCAGTAGGGGTACCTCCGATATTTTTCATTTCGTCGCCCATGCTCATGATCCATTCGGCATCAATAGTGGCGTACGAAACGTCGTAGTTTCCGCTTGCGCCCTCTAATACGTCGTCATAGGGGAAAACTATGATGCGGCTCTCAGAGCACACGCGGGTGTCAGCAGACCAAGCTCCTGCGGGACACAGCCGCTCATCTAGTGAATCACCGGCATCGGAAGTCCAAAACAATCCGGCTAGCGTGCCATCTGATGCGTTTACCTCATCAGAATTATTGTTGTTCCAAGTGTCTCGGCTACGAAGCCGGCTCCTACTCCCTTCTCTAGATGCTATTCGGACGCCAAACTCAAGCATGTTGATGTTGCCCCAGTCAACCTCGTAATCGAAGTCCAGCTTATACTCTTGCGCCTTTTGATTCGAGTACTGAGGTTGGTAGTTGATACCTCCCATCCGGAACTGATTTGAATCGAGAGGATCAATTCGGTTCTCCTCAGTCAGGGGATCAGAAGTCCTTGTATGGTGGGTCACGTCGAGGACATCTTTCCCATTTGCAAAATCAAAGCGAGTAAATGGAAGTTGACTGAATCCGTAACTCGCACCAGCATACAATTGGTCCTGAACCTCATCGGCCTCCTGAACCTGCGCTTGTGCCTTTACTGTGAGGCGATCTCGGAACTGTTTCTCAAACGTGAAGTGCACAGACGAGCTATCCCCCTCAAAGGGCTGCCGCCGGGGTTGCACAAAGATCCCTGCACCTCGATCATTAGTACCGTTTGCTCTTACATTACCCACAATAGCGGTCATAAGGGTTTGGTTAGGCGTTAGGGCATCAATAAAATTGGTGGCCCCATCCGCAGGTCTGAAATCTCGGGCCAGCTGACGACCATTTAGCTGAACACTGTGCTGATACCCGATATCGTAGCGCGTCGACTCCGAGTGGCTGAGGTCTAAGATCAACTCGGACCCGTCGCCGGTCTGAAGTTGAAATGTAGCCTTTGCAGTGTCTGTCTCTCTGTCTTGATCTCGAAGAAAAGTTTGTATGTTGCGAGGCCTCCAAATGGCATCATTTAGCTCCAGTATTTTTCCCGTTCCTTCTTCAATAACCATTGCCTGTCCAGCGGTGCCATTGCCGTCAAGATCGTATGCAAACGCAGTCAACCCATTAGTGTTACCATGGAGGCCGTTAGCTCCAGTGTTCTGTGCTTGCCAACCCCTCACGAACATTGCATCTTGACGAGCTTTACGAGCTGAATGCGCAAAGTTGAAGATTGCTCCAAAGCGACTATCATCACCTAACTTTATGTGCGGAGCTTTAAAGTAAAGTGATCCTGCAGGAACGCCTTGCTCACTCCGTGCACCATAAACGTTGTTTAAGTTAAAAGAGACGTACCTTTTGGGACCGCTGTCCAAAGGCTTTCTTGTGTTTAGGCGAACGATCGCACCCAGTCCACCCTCGGTCTCGTCTGCACTGGGAGATTTGATTACCTCAAGGCTGGAGAACATCTCCGCGGGTAACATCGAAAAGTTGGTTACACCTCTCGAATTTGCGGTTACATCAGAGCCTATTTGAGTTGCTCCATTGAGTTCAACCCTCACATTCGCAATACCTCGAACAGCAATTTCTTCTCCCTCTCCGAAGTCTCTCCCTATTTGTACTCCCGTAATACGTTGGAGGGCCTCGGCAACGTTTCTATCTGGAAGCTTTCCAATATCCTCAGCATTAATGATGTCCCTTATGTCCTGAGCATTCCTTTTTTTATTGATCGCGTCTAGAAGTGATGCTTTTACCCCGGTGACTACAATTTCATCAATTTCCCCGCTCTGTTTTGGTCTCTCCTCATCTTGCGCGATAGTAAATGTTGATGCCAATGCAATAAAAAATGCAGCAATCGAAATGCGAATGATTTGTAAAAATGTCAGCGATGTCGATGGATGTAGCATATCTCCCCCAAAAAAGTCGTTGTATAGGATGCGCCCTAAACTTCTGAAATGTGGTCTAAAGAGCAGATTTTATTGTTGTGTCGTTTTAATTATGGTCACGCAGACTGCTACAAGAACCCAACGATTACGGTGGCATAGGCCAAATTAATTGTCAATAGTTTATTCAACCAGCATTGACTTCTAAAACAGACACAAATTCGCAAATTTTTAGCACAAATGTGCTGAGCATAGAGGTTACCATCGTATTTTTGTATACTCTACTAATTCAGGATTTCGCGATATCATTTGGTCTTCGGCGCAGTAACAAAATTTTACTTGAGATCTGAGATAAGAATAAAAATTTAATATTTATAACGGGGTGTGTGATGTCTGAGGGAGTGCTAAGTGTCAGGGAAAAAATTGGGTATGGTCTTGGAGATGCTGGATGCAACGTCGTATTTCAGGTGGTGATTAACTACTTAGCAATCTTTTATACAGATGTTGTTGGAATCTCCGCGGCATCTTTGGCTACGATGATGCTGTGTGTCCGGCTGATTGATGGGTTTACAGATCCGATTATGGGAAGTATTGCTGATCGTACTTCATCTTCGCTCGGCAAGTATAGGCCCTACTTGATATGGCTTTCTATACCCTATGCTGTTCTTTTTGTGGCAACATTTTTATCTCCAGACCTCAGTGACCAAGGTAAGATGATATATGCTTTCACTACATATGCACTGCTGATGCTTTGTTATACAGGTATCAATATCCCATACTCCGCACTGGGTGGGGTGATGACTAAAAATATCACAGAGCGAGCCTCCCTCCAGTCGTATCGAATGGCATTGGCAATGGCGGGTGGCGCGGCAGTAGTTTATACCGTTCCAATTCTGGTTGAGTACTTCGGGGTGGGTGATGATGCAGCTGGATACCCCCTAGCAATATTTGTGATGGCTCTTGTTGCCATAGTCTGCTTCTTTTTGTGTTTTATCAGCTCTCAAGAGCGGGTGCCTCACGAACCAGATCAGGATGCTGGTGTCAATATAGGACTTGTATTTAAAGACTTCTTGTCCCTCAGGTACAACTCACAGTTGGTCTTAATCTCTTTTTTTACATTCCTTATCCTCGTGGCGGTAGTGATGCGGGGCACAGTTACGGCCTATTACATCAAATATTTCTTTGGCCGAGAGGATCTGGTTAATGATTTTATTACTTGGGGTATGCTCGCTGGGATTGCAGGGGCACTGACAACGAGCTGGTTAACAAAACGTTTTTGCAAGGTAATACTTTTGCGAATTGGTATGGTGTCCATGATTACGTTACACCTTCCCTTTTTGCTTCTTTCTGCAGACGACGTTTCTTTCGCATTTGGCCTCGCAATTGCAGCCAATTTCCCTCATATGATGGTAATGGCTCTTCTCTTTGCCATGGTGCCGGATACGGTAGAGTATGGAGCACATTTGGTAACGGAAAAAGCGAATAAGATGGCTCTAGCTTTTTCTGGACATCTTTTAGCGCTGAAGTTTGGCATTGCGGCGGGTGGTTCATTGGCATTGGGCTGTCTGGCTTATTTTGGATATGTGGCAAACGCTGAGCAGACTGAGCGTGCCCTCAATGGAATTATGCTTACATATGTGGCTGGACCCGTGGTATGTGGGTTTGTGGTTTTGATGCTACTCCCAAGATATGTACTATCGAATGCGAAGATGCATGAGATTGGTGGGGCACTGAAGAACGTAATTTAGGCACAAAACTATGTTGGACTTGATGGAGTAAGCCCACTATGACGACTTCTAAAAACCAAAATCCAATTTTAAAAGGCTTCAACCCTGATCCGTCGATAGTGCGAGTAGGCGAGGATTACTATGTGGCAACATCTACATTTGAGTGGTATCCCGGCGTGCAGATTCATCACTCTCGGGATTTAGTCAACTGGAGGGTCGTGGCGCAGCCCCTTAACCGTGCGGACCTCCTTGACCTAACAGGAAACCCTGACTCATGTGGAGTCTGGGCGCCATGTCTCTCATATGATGATGGACTTTTCTACTTAATTTATACCGACGTAAAAAGGCACTGCTCAAGCTTCAAGGATGCTCACAATTATCTGACAACGTGCCCCTCAATCGACGGATCTTGGAGCCCAAGGATCTACCTCAACAGCAGTGGTTTTGACCCTTCGCTATTTCATGACGATGGGCGCAAGTGGCTATTGAATATGGTTTGGGATCACAGGCCTGGAAAGAATCCTTTTGGTGGTATATATCTCCAGGAATATGATCACAGGGCTGGGGTGCTGAAGGGGCCCGTGACTAATATCTTTAAGGGAACCTCTCAAGGTCTCACTGAGGCTCCACACATATATAAGCGCAATGGCTACTATTACCTCGTGACGGCAGAGGGAGGTACGGAGTATGAGCATTGCATGGTCTTTGCTCGTTCGAGATCGATAACCGGTCCTTATGAGATCGATCCTCATGGATATTTTTTGACTTCGAAAGATGATACAGCATTGCCTCTGCAACGCTCGGGACATGGTGACATAGTGGAAACACTTGAGGGTGACACTTATGTAGTGCACCTCAGCAGTCGTCCATTACCAGGGACAAGAAGGAGCCCGATGGGGCGTGAAACGGCAATTCAGATGGCACTTTGGGGGGCTGACGATTGGTTGAGGTTAGCCGATGGTGGTAATAAGCCTAATTTGGTGCTGCCAGCGGTTAATCTCCCTCTGCATCCGTGGCCCCGGATTCCCGAGCGGGAGGATTTCGATGGGAATGTTTTGCCGAATCACTTTCAGTGGTTACGGAATCCTGATCCCTCCACTTTTATGGATCTCTCAGCTCGACCCGGATACCTCCGTCTGTTCGGCAAGCAGTCCCTTGGCAATTGTTTTGAGCAGGCACTCATAGCAAGGCGTCAACAGGCATTTTGTTTTACTGCGACCACTTGCATTGACTTTGTTCCGTCAACCTTCCAACAGATGGCTGGACTCGTTTGTTACTACAACGGGCATAAATATCACTACCTGTATGTGTCAAGTGACCAAGAGAACGGGCGTCACCTTTCGGTTATGAGTTGTAATGGTGATGTGTCAATGACAGCACATTTCCCGTTGTTTGACTTAGAACCTGACCACAATACAATCAAGCTTGATGATGATAGCACGGTATATTTGAGGGCGAGAGTAGATTATTCTGACCTCCGATTCTCATGGAGTTTAGACGGATCGACATGGCAGGAGTTAGGATTTTTATTAGATTACAGTGTGATTTCGGATGAGGCTGGAAAAGGCGCGGGAAATAGTTTTACAGGAGCTTTTGTTGGCGTTTGTTGCCAAGATATATCCGGTCAAGATACGCTAGCTGACTTCGATTTTTTTGAGTACGTAGAGCACTAGCTTACCAATAACTAATTGGTATGATTAAACTATTGAGCTGGATCTCATTAATCCTTCCTTACTTAGTTGTTGATACCGACTGGGATCAAACTTAAATAGGGATGCTGCTCGATGAGCCCCGCCAACCTGCTTCTCGTTGCAGTCTAAAAGTAATCCAGCCTTCATTATTTTTCGCCGAAAATTTGGTTTATCAAATGACATCCCTAAAATTGACTCATAGAGTTTTTGTAACTCCAAAAGTGTGAATTTTTCTGGAAGAAGATGAAGGCCAATAGGCTCGTGTTGTGTCTTGTGCCGGAGCCGTGCAAGAGCCCACTCAAGTATCTTGTCATGATCAAAAATCAGCATTGGTGTCCCTCCAATAGGAAACCAGTTAACCTCAAGTTCATCTTCGCCCAGGGCTAGTTGATAATCATCAGGCCGAATTAGGGCGCAGAATGCTGTGGTAATTGTAAGGTCATCTGGGTACCGATCAATGCTGCTGAAACTCTGAAGCTGCTCGAGGTGAATATTTTCCAACCCAGTCCTCGCTCTGAGCACCCTTGTAGCCGCAATTTCCAAAGTCTCGTTATCTCGCAACCAATCGCCAGGCAATCCCCACTCTCCAGAAGTTTTACCGGATGCATGTTTTATCAAGAGGACTTTTAGTTGGCTTACTTCACAGCCAAATATTACATTGTCAACGCTAACCATCCGTCGAGCACCCAAACTTGGTGAAAAACGTGTTTCTTGAGGCGAGCCGACGGAATCTTTGTCTGTTGACGAAACCACTGACATTGCGTACCCACTGATATAAATTTAGAGGCTATTTCGAGTTAGAACATAATGTTACTACTGGTTAGCATTAGAGAGCAACAGCTGCTGAGTTAGAGTTTTTTTATGTAAGTCTATACACTCTCATACTTGTGCATAAATCGGATAGAAAAACGGGAGAGTTTTATTGAATACACAAGTGGATGAAGATAATAAGATATTTATCGTTTTAATCAGTGCAGTCGCTACCATTGGTGGCTTTCTGTTTGGTTTCGATAGTGGGGTGATTAACGGCACGATTGACGGATTACAAAGCGCTTTTGACTCGGATAGTGCAGCAACTGGTTTCAATGTGGCTAGTATGCTTTTAGGCTGCGCTGTTGGTGCATTTTTTGCGGGTCGTTTGGCCGATCATTTCGGTCGCCGTTCATTGCTTATTTGTTCGGCAATTTTCTTTATTGTGAGTGCTTGGGGTTCTGGTATGGCATCAAGCTCTGTCGAGTTCGTTTTTTATCGCATTCTGGGTGGTCTTGCTGTTGGCGCGGCCTCAGTGATGTCGCCGGCATACATCAGCGAGGTTGCTCCTGCTCGCTACAGGGGTCGATTAACGACCATTCAGCAAATAGCTATTATTGGCGGTTTGTTCATGGCTTTTGTGAGTAATTATTTGCTGGCTGATCTCGCGGGTATCTCCACGGCTGAACTTTGGATGGGTTTTTCAGCTTGGCGCTGGATGTTTTGGATGGAGCTGGTGCCTGCCACCATATTTCTGCTAGCGTTATTTTTCATCCCTGAAAGTCCGAGGTTTCTGATCGCGTCGGGTCAGAAGGAAGATGGAAAAAAAGTCTTAGTAAAACTTTATGGTGAAACATTGGGATTAAATAAAGTTCATGAAATTGAGCACTCGCTCGAAGATGATCATCAACCTCGATTGGGAGACCTATTGGACCCATTCACCGGAAAAGTAAGAGGTATTCTCTGGGTCGGCGTCGGACTCGCTGTTTTTCAACAGTTGGTCGGTATCAATGTAGTTTTCTACTATGGCGCGGTGTTGTGGCAGGCGGTTGGATTTTCTGAGGCAGATGCTCTTCTCATTAATGTGATAAGTGGTGCCGTGAGCATCGCTGCATGTCTGATCACAATTGTTTTGGTGGATAAAATCGGAAGAAAACCACTATTGTTATGGGGTTCAGTAGGCATGGCAATAACGCTAGGCATGATGGTGCTTGCATTCGCAAATGGTAAAGTTTTGGAATCAGGCGAACTTGATGTGGGTATCTGGGGTCCCCTTGCACTTGTATCCGCGAATGCTTATGTGTTTGTGTTTAATATGTCATGGGGTCCTGTTATGTGGGTAATGCTTGGAGAAATGTTTCCTAACCAGCTAAGAGGATCGGGTCTTGCAGTGAGTGGCATGATGCAGTGGACTGCTAATTTTTCCATAACTATGACTTTTCCCATTCTTTTGGCGGGTATTGGCCTCGCTGGTGCTTATGGTTTTTACGCCATTAGTGCAGCTGTTTCGGCGCTGTTTGTATTCAGATTTGTGCGGGAAACTAAGGGCATTGAACTTGAAAAAATGGTTGGGTAGTGTTACGAAAATTAATCTCGGTAAATATCATTTCATCGAGATTCTCAACGAAAGCTAAGACTCGTTGTGCGTACATACAGCTTATGGATGGTGGTGGATGGAAGGTTGGCTTTATGTAATGTCAAATGAAAGCCTGCGGCCGGGATTATTAAAAATTGGTCGCAGCAACGACCTACGTCAACATGTCAAAGATTTATACACTCGTGGTGTTGCTGCACCATTTAAGATCGCGTACAGAGGCTTGGTGGAAGACTATGAAGAAGTTGAAAAAAAGGTCCATTATGCATTGGAAGATTGCCGACTTAGTTCCGAGCGTGACTTCTTTGAGTGTTCGATAGCGAGAGCCATCCTTACGATTCAAGAATCAGGTCACATAATGAGTGAAGATGTTTATGTCAAAGACGAACATCAACTTGAAAAAGAAAAGGAAGCGAGAAAACAGGATAAGTTTCGAATACAATACAATGAAAAAACTAAGAAAAATCGTAAGCAGTATATTGAAGATGAAGGTATTTGGTTAGACAAACCAAGTTTTTATATAACGATATTTCTCGGATTGGTAGCTTTTATTTTGTTTCCGCAAATGGATGAATACTTTCGGGATAATAGTGCTATTAAGTGGTTTTTAGCGGCTATTCCTCCTTACATCTATTGGCATTTTGCGTCAAAGAAATATTCTCGGAATTACCGAGAGCTCGAAACTAAAGCCGAAAAACTTTACCCACTCGCAAGTAGTTATGACTCGATACCGGCCTCTGAGAGAGGAGACAACAGCTGCGAGATTGAGAAAGGTGAGCATTTGTCTGAATCTGAGGAAGTGTCCTCGGTAGAGTTAACGTTTTCCAAAATTAAGAGTAATGATAACATAGTTGAGTCCTCGGAGAGTGAGCCGGAGCCAGTGGTTGCTCAAGTGACTCAGGCTAAGATCAGTTGGGTTTGTCATTACTGTGCGACAGATAATTCATCAGAGCCGGCAAATCAGGTGGTTTGCATCCGATGCAATCGGGCCTCTTCAATGGAGGATATTTGGTGATGGTGCTAATATATGTGTGTAATTCAGTTATAATAAAATATTACGCTCTGACCCGCTTTTGCTTAAGCATAAAAACCTTTATTGCATCTACATGCACGTTTAACCAGCCAATTTCTGTGTCCATAGAGACCGTCTCTCGAGCAATGTTGTCCCAGTAAGTGAGGTATATCGCATCATTGTTCGATTCACGGATATACACTCTGAGGCTCATTGAGAGATTTGCCTCAAAATTGAGTCTTAAAAAAGCTGAGAAGTCTGTTGCTACCATGCTTTCTATGAAAAAGCCAAGTTGTGTCGATTCAATCAGCATTCTTTCAAAACGGTCATTCATGTTTCGAGCTTCGCTGTAGGCACTGACTGTGTTCATAAATTCTCACTAAGGGTGTTGGACCTTAAAAACTACCATAATGATATTGGTCTAAGTTTTTAGAAAATCCAAGTGGTATTTAATACAGTAGAAGATAAGTTAGAGAGCTAACTAAGAACCTAAAATATTTATCTAAACTTATGATCTGTAGTAATTAATCGGCACATGGTCTCATTCTTTTAGGTAATTAAAGCTTGCTAATTTGACTTTTTAAACTCCTGCCGCATAAATAATATTTTTTCTTAATTTGCTCAGTCGGTGGCCAAAAATCAGGACATTATTATCAGTGCTTAAATTTTCCAATTCAGCGGGTGTGGATTAAAAACAAATGTGAATTACTGTTTGCCTTTTTGTTTTATGTGTTTGATTGCCTTTGTGACGCTTATAAATTAGATCAAACAATGTTTTTGCTAAAAACTCGCTTCAAACATGACTGAGATTGCCTATTTTAGTCATTAATAAATCGTTATTTTTTTTGTATCTTGTGCAGAGTGTCCAAACCGACATAAACCTTCCAGGCTGATGCATGCGCAGTAATTTTTTTCGGCAAAAGTTTGCCACGTGCCTAAACTTTGGAAAAATGGTGACGGTTTCATATACATCTTAATTAGAATTATCTTTTAGGGGAAATTTTATATGGATGTAAACACGAATATTTCCGCTCAACGCGCCTCCGGTTACGTTGCAAAAAACGAGCGCGTCATAACAGAGGTTATGCAAAGACTTTCTACTGGAATCAAGATTAATTCGGCTGTAGATGATCCGGCTGGGTGGACGATCTCGTCAAAAATGACCTCAACACTCATTAGTATGAAACAAGCTTTGAGAAATGCCCATGACGGGATATCGATGTTAGAGACTGCTTCCGGAGCTACTACAGAAATGGGCAACATGGTTCAGCGCGTTCGACAGTTAACTCTACAGGGAATAAGCGATAGTTCAACTCCCGCCCAAAGAGCCATGATGCAAAACGAGGCAGATGAGTTGATTGCGGAAATCGACAATATCGCCAAGGACACACAGTTCAATAATAGAAACTTACTTGACGGAAGTGGCAAAAATATTAGTATTCAGACCGGAGATGTTGCGGGTCAGACCTTTAATATCTCCATTGAGTCACTTACCGCTGAGGATCTTCAACTCAAAGGTTTAGACATCATCACTAATTCGTCAGAGGCTTTGTCTAAGGTTGATGCGGCGGTATCACAAGTGGTTGGGGCACAAGCAGAGTTCGGGGTGCACGTCGCTTTGCTAACCCAAGCCGTAGAAAGTCTTTTAAACAGTTCACTGAGTTTTGAGGCAGCGCGCGGACGGATAATCGACTCGAATTATGCATATGACACGACGACCTTGGCGAGTAAGACTATCATGGGTCAAGCAGCGATGGCCATGGTATCTCAAGCAAATCAACAACCTAAAGCCGTACACCATCTTTTAAAAGTTGAATCTAATAAGAGCTTGTGAAAATTACTGAGGCCCAGCGGTTTTTAATGAATAATTATCCAAATCTCCCGAAACTTATGGTCTATATAGCGGAAGAAACTCAAATGGAACCGATTCGTAAGGATGGGCATCCGTAATAGCTTGCTCAACTCTTTTTGCGGCAGAAATCGGGCACAGCATTTCAATACGATATTCAATTACGTGATTTAAATCATTTTTGCTACCACAAAATGGGTTAGTCTTAGAAGATGGTCGAAACTGACCACGACCTTTTGTTTCCCAGCAGCATTGTTGATACTCATCTTGCTCACCTGCCCCCGCTGCGAATGCAGAGGATTTGACTAATTCCTTGTGTGACTCAGGAACAAAAATTACCAGTTTTACTGTATTGGGATCTAAGTTCAAAGGAACAACCTCTGGGATAACTGTTTTTAAATAATCTGCTATATATGCGCATATAATTGAGGGCTTTTGAAATGAATGAGCTGTCACAAATGACTCGGATCGATATGCAGACATACCCTTAATCATATACTAGCCAAATTATAACAATTTGTCCCCACGGATTGTTTGCATATTTGTGATGATTTTGACACCATGAATTCCTCAAACATAAAGAGGCTTGCGTTATGAGCTTTTTAAATCGCGCAGATTCTAAACAAAATGGTCTTTTCATACTTGCTGTTTTTTTTGTTATTTTAACTGCATCATGCAGTGGTCCGATCAAGGTATTAAAAACGCCTCAGATATTAGAAAAAACAATTCATCCGAGAGACCGTTTGCATGCATATGACAAGAAGATTGGCAAGGTGCTGTCGGTTGGGAGATGTATGGCAAATGGATCTCGATCGATACAGCGGTCTTTGGAGTACACATCTCTCGACCTTCCTGCCCTCATGGGCAAATTTAAAGAGTTGGGTGAAAGGCAAGAAATACTTGATATGGATCGGCAGAGAATTCGCGATGTCATATACAACACGACGGCGAGCCCACAGAAATTGGTGCAACCTTTTTCGCACTTGCAACCATATGCAGACCTCTGGTTTGAAAGCATTACGCCAAATGACTGGCGAGAATTTGACGAGCGTTATGATCAACATATTTCGTTTCTTTATGAAATGGCAGCGCTAGTGATGGATTATCATGACGAAATATTTTTACAGGATCCTGATTTGGATCGAAGCTCGCTCCTCAAACCTATGTTTTGCAGCACAATCCTTGAAACTTTGCTATATGAAAATAAACTCGATCACCCTTCTTTTTTTGAACAGGAGTTACTGCATAATACTTTAGATAATGGGATCAGAGAGACTCGATGGAAAAAATATGTTCCAAATTTTTTTGCTGGCTCTAATTTAAAAATTGGCGAGACAGGTGATTCCCATGTCAAGTGGGTTAACCGGTTGGGAGCCTACCAAGACTCATGTGACTGTTATAGACAAGTTCAGCAGAAATATAAGAAAACTGGTGCTCGTTTTTTTAGACAAAGTCAAGTTTTTGGCGACCTTTTGTGTGAGTCTTTGGAAGATCAAGAGGTGACTAATTTAGAAAGTTATAAACGAGAACACATAAGTGCAATAAACGAAAGAAAATCTCAGCCTTTCACCAAGCGGAGTGATTTATTGGACTTCTTCAAGACTGTAAAACCCGACTTAACTCAAGAGCAGAGAGCCATACACTATCAACAGAATTTACAGCGGTACTACGTTTCGTTTTTTAATGTGGCGCGAGCACAGTTTGCAGACTCTATGAAAAATCGGGAGCAGAGCTCTCTTCAGTATTCTCGTGATGCTATGGTGTGCTTATATAATGCACGTGCAAAAATGCGTGGGAATCAATATTTGGCAGCTGATTATGTTCAGTTTGAAAAAGAAAATTAGATTTGCCGAATTCTTTTAGTCGTAATACTATATTTTAAGGTATTCCCAAATGCTTGGAGTAGCGTGCCGAGTGTCGAAAAATGAGGCTGGCTAATGTTTTACATTGATCAAAAAGAGGTGTTGTTAATTGATGTCCGTTCTCCTCAGGAATGGTCCCAAGGGATTTTAGAGTCTGCTGTTAGAGTCGAGTGGCAGGATATTTCTGCAGCCATATTATCGCTCGCCGAGGCACTTGACCAGCCGATAGTGCTGTATTGTCGAAGTGGGCATCGTTCAGAAAAGGCTAAAGTAATTTTAGATAGTTTGGGATTCACGCGAGTTGTAAACGGAGGTTCCTTGTCTGAAACCGAAGAATTTCTAAAATCAGAGTGCTGCGCATGAGGCCTACTATACAGCCAAGATTTGTGGGGGTGATGGAATATGTTAAATAGTTTTCTACTGCTACTCCTTATTGCTATTGTCCTAATGATTGCAAGTTTACTGGTTCTGGTGCACAAGATAAAGGATGTCGAGGAACGTATTAATAGTGGCGAAATCCAACACTGGACCGACCGCAGAGATGATCAAGAACACTAATGATTTTTTGGAAAGCGAGTAAAATTCACTCGTAATGATAGTGAATATTTGCCTAACATCGGGGGTTACAGACGGATTTAGAGACTTGAAACCGAACCACAACGTGTTTGGAAAAAGTGATTATTCAAACGTGGTAAAAAATATGCCTGGCCTCAATTGCATTAATTATAGTTGACATTTGAGGACCCATTTTAAAGTAGTTTCGTGTCACGACGGGAGCGATTACAAACTTAATGTTTAAAAAAAGATATTTTTTTATTGTTTCTGCACTCTTCGTAGTTGCTGTCATCACTACCATCGTTACGATGGAGTCACCCAACCATGGGGCTGTAGTCCATCTCTCATGTGATCGGATAGACAGGGAAGCCGATGGGACTTTAAAAACGGTAATTACCATAAATTCAAAAAATAATACTATGACTTGGAATGGTGGTACTTTTGACAATCTGATAATAAACGAACATCAGTATCAGATTAGAGCGGTGCCCCGAGATCAGTGTAAGAGTAAACTCAGTTGTCCAGATGCTACTATGATTGTCAACAGGATTACATTAGTTGCGAGTAAAGACAGATATCAGGGTTTGCAGCAGGATCGAAATCGGCGATATCAGTGTGAGAAGTCCGAGCGGGTGTGACCTATGAACTCTAGCATTTGGCTACTTTTGACGTCTCATGACGGAATGTGCACACATGTCATATAGTTTTCCGGTTTTGTCACCACTGAATAAAATTTTTGAGAACACATAACGATCCCCGATTTCTTTTATGGATAAACAGCATTGTCCAGTCCCAGCATAAATTTTGATGTTGGCGTCACTAAAGGGATAGCACACATCCTTTCCTCCCTCCCAAACGCCGGACAGTGTTTGTGAGTTTGCCTTGCCAGTGTAGATATGTGAGTTGGCAAATTCATGCATCCTCGCGGGAGTTATCGATGCATATTTACCCCTAATCTCTGCATGTGCCATTCCAGAGACGAGAAATATTAAGATTATTCTTTTTAACATGATCGAAGTTTCCTCTTTTAATTTTGCTGTCATTCATGTTACATAGTAAGACATAGGTGTTGGAATTCTAAACGACACAATCCTAGTCTCCCGGATTATGCTCTCTTATTATTTGACCAACAAGAGCATTTTGGTTAGCCGCTGTGAATGTATAAGACCCAATATAAAGTTTGGTTAATTAAAGGTCGAGTTTCAATTAAATTTGATTTCCGTAAAAAGACATTGAATGGGTTGTGTCAACTCATAAAAATGTTTATAACAACGGCTGGGCGGTAGACATTGCTTTATCAAGATGAATATTAACTATAAATTGCTCGACAGCGTAAACCAATTACCACTTGAGAGATTCGAGGTGAAGCCTGATGCAAGTATTTTCGAAAGCTGGGACTTCCTCCAACTGGGGGATGGAGAGAATAGTAAATACTTCAGTCGGGGTAGACCAGGAAATCCTGATGCTCGGGGTAAGCAGTTAAAAATTGAGATAGATCTATCAGATTGGCAAAATCAAGATCGGTCTAAGACATATCTAGCGATTGCTCATAAGTTAGATTTCACACGCCAATCGGAGTACGCAGGGAAAATAGCGAAGTGCGATGTTTTTTTTCCGAATGAGCAATATAATTTTGTATCAGATCATTCTGGTGATGCGACATGGGATGGTGAAATTAAGCCCTGCCAGACCGATGATGCGGCTGTGACTGTAGAAATATGTCATGTGCAAGATCAAGAGTTGAATGCTACTGCAAGTGTCAAGTTTGGGTGGCAGGCAAAGTTCTATGTGGTCTCCCGAATCTTGGTTGACAGAGGTCTAATGGAAACGATCTCTGAAGACATAAATTCAGGTAACTTCCAAAGGTTGACAGTAAGTATCCTTATTAGTCCATGGAGACTTCTTGAGGGCACTTTTAAAAATTTGGTGCCGACCGAAAATCCAGTGGATGATGAGGATGGATATGATTTTCCCCAGATATCCGAAACCTGCTGTAGTGACATGTTTCGCTTTACTTTGGAACCCTCACTTGAGGATAGAAAGGTCGAGGGTGAAACGGTTCAACTACATAGTCGAATCAATGAATTAGTAAATATCATCAGACATTTGAGAACACTTGTTGTTATAAACTCTGCGCTTCTATTCATTATCGTTGTCGGCACTCTCATGCAATAGGTGTCGGACTACTAGCTTCACACGTGCCAACATTCTCCGGCCCTGTGAGGGGTTTCCGACAGATAGATTCCGGCGTTACACAAATGAAAAGACTTTTTTAACTTCCGTTTTATCGTACATTTTACGTTAAGAATTAGACATAGATCCAATTATGAAATTAATGCGAAATAGTTTGAGTGAGAGGCTAGTATGCTCCACAAAGCGACTCAGGGGAGGTGGAATTCGCTAAAGTATATTTTAATCTCTCCATTGAAAATCTTTTTTAGAATTTAGCATATTGTTATCTGTTAGCAAGACACTGCCTTGTGAGACCTATCACAAACAATATGAATGCAACATTTTTGGAGCAAAATGAAACACATCTATAGTAAAAATGAGATCAGTAGCTCGCAGGTGGTAGTGGTATGCTGTCTTATCCTCATTTCATTTGTCATACAAGGTTGCACAATACCTCTGCGTGAGCCACCTATCAATTTGATTCAAACCACTGGTGGAGTGGTTTCCGGCCATGATTCAATTATTGGTGGAAAGCCCCTTAAAACATGGGTAGATATCCCCTATGCGCAACCGCCCACAGATGACTTGCGATGGCGAGCCCCGCGCGCTTTAGCTAAGACATCTAAAAAATTTGTACCGCCTGAGGTAACGGCATGCGTTCAAGAGTCAAGTGCTTATGGTGCTGTGCAAGGGGATGGCATAGTAGGGAGCGAAGATTGTTTGTATCTAGACATTCGATCACCGGTGGATGTGTCAAATGGATCGCTTCCTGTAATGGTCTGGATTCATGGAGGAGGAAATGTAACAGGCTCAAAAGATTATTATGATTTTTCTCGCCTGGTCGTCGAGGAAGAGCTGGTCGTAGTGAGCATTAATTATCGGTTGGGAGCTCTTGGATGGTTTACTCACCCGGCGATCCAAAAGTTCCAGACAGGTGTTGATCAGTCCTCGAACTTCGGTACTTTAGACATAATTGAAGCTCTTCACTGGATAAAACAAAACATCGATAAATTTGGAGGAAATCCTGGAAATGTTACGATTTTCGGAGAGTCCGCGGGCGGGCATAATGTCTTAGCTTTGCTTGTGTCCCCTCAAGCCAAAGGGTTATTTCACAAAGCGATTATTCAATCTGGTTACACCAGTAGTGCTTCATTAGAGAGCGCTTACAACAAAAATGCCGTGGACCCATTGGTCCATCGCGGATCTTGGCAGATGACTCACAGGTTGTTGCCACATAGACAATCAACATTGCCAAATTATCATGACGATCTAGATCAGCTGAGTGGCATCCGAGAAAGTTTGAGGGCTTTGGATGCCAAAGATTTGATCAGTGCATATACCCAGTACCGAGATGAAGACTACATGCCTCTTACCACATCTGACGGAATTGTGATTCCAAAGGAAGGGCTCGAAACAGCTTTAAAAAACCCACAGTACATAAAGGATGTGGCTGTAATTGCAGGTAGTACTCGGGATGAGCTCTCTTTCTGGCTTGGAACCCACAGATACTTTGTCGAAGAGTATTATCCCTACACGAGGTTCCTCCCGAAAGGTTTGAGATTGAGGGATAAAGAACTTTATAAATTTTGGCGTAACATCCGTTCACACGCATGGAAGCTGCGGGGCGTTGATCATGTTTTAAATGCGCTAGAGGTGGCTGGCTACCAATCGTTATATGCCTATCGATTTGACTGGGATGATCAAAAACGTTCCATGTTTGCAGATATCCCAGAAATTATGGGAGCGGCACATGCTACAGATGTCGCATTTCTGACAGGGCGGTACCTCTATGGCCCTATTAGTGGCTATATGTATCCCAAGAGTCGGTCTCGCGATCAAATGGAAAGAACTATGATGCGGGCCTGGAGTGACTTTGCACGTTTTGGAAATCCCAATAAGAGGTTACCGTTGAATTGGGAAAAATATAATCAAGATCGGGGCGAGTTCTTAATGCTAGACAAAGATGAGGATCTAAAAATGGGCTTTGAGACAGAAACTATGGCTTCCCTATTAAAGAAGGTTGCAGATTCTGTCTTATTGGGATCGTTTCAAAAATGTCTCCTCGTATGGGAGTCACTAGTAAATATCGGTGACCCGGACATCAACCTTTATAACGCTTGGGAAGATGGTGTCTGTTCGGCTTATGATATTATTTTTGAGAGAAAGAAAATTTCCGCGCAATTAAAACGCGAACACGGTGGTATCTCGGTTTTTGAGTAACGGTGTATTGGGCCTTTTGGTAAAACTTTCTGTGCTCTGAAGTTTTGTCTATTGATGAAGGTGTCAAAGTCAACTTTGTGCTCATTTGTCGAAAGTTTGGAACTTGTCATGACGACTTTAATAGATGGAGACTACTATGGAACAATATCGAGCGCCTCAAAGAGACATTTCTTTTATTCTGGAGGAATTAGTTGGCTACGAGGAGCATTGTAAGTTGCCGGGTTTCGAGCACGCAACGACAGATGTTGTGAATGCAGTTTTGACGCAAGGAGCGAAATTCTTTGAGGATGTTGTAGCCCCAACAAATTCTGTCGCTGATGAGGAGGGTGCCTCTCTGCATGAGCAAGGAGTCCGAGCAGCACCGATATTTCAACATGTTTATGAGAGAATAGTTGATGAGGGATGGCATTGTCTTAACGGTGATGTCGATCTCGGTGGTGCCGGATTACCTAGTGTGGTCGATCTCGCTAATCAAGAGATGCTGCAATCCTCCAATATGGCGCTTAGCCTGTTACCTATGCTTTCACGCGGTGTTATTCATGCACTAACTTTGTTTGGTTCCGAGGCACAAAAGAAGAAATATTTGAAAAAATTGATTACCGGACGCTGGACAGGGACGATGAATCTTACTGAGTCTCAGGCAGGCAGTGATTTATCGCTAATCCAAACTAAGGCTAGGCAATGCGGAGATCATTATTTGGTTACGGGTCAAAAAGTATATATTACTTGGGGCGATCATGATTTGTCAGAAAACGTAATTCACCTTGTGCTGGCACGGATTGTAGGTGCTCCTGAGGGGAATGATGGAATCTCACTATTCATTGTTCCAAAGTTTTTGGTTCATAATAACGGTACACTTGGGTTGCGTAACGATGTGTTTGCTATAGGTCTTGAAAAAAAGCTAGGAATCAATGCTAGTCCTACCTGTACCATGTCTTTTGGAGAAAAAGACGGGGCGGTCGGCTACCTGGTTGGTAAGAAAAATCAGGGGTTAATGTGTATGTTTGCGATGATGAATAATGCGCGGTTGTCTGTCGGTCATCAGGGAGTAGCTATCGGAGAACGTGCATTTCAGAAGGCGGTCCAGTATGCCCTTGGGAGGGTTCAAGGTTCGTTATCTGGTGGGATTGCCCCAGTTCCGATTATTAATCATCCGGATGTAAAGCGAATGCTTTTGTTAATGCGTGCTTTAATTGATGCTGGTCGCGCGTTGTCCTTTTTTACCGTTGCTGCCGAAGATAGGAGCACTCGCCATCCAAATGAGGCAGTGAGAGAAAGAGATTCTGTGTGGGTAGAAATATTGACTCCGATAGTAAAAGGATGGTGCACTGAAATCTCAATGGAGGTCACATCTTTGGGAGTTCAAGTTCATGGCGGTATGGGTTTTATAGAGTCGACAGGTGCTTCTCAACTTATGCGAGACTGTCGAATCTTGCCAATTTACGAGGGTACTAATGGCATTCAGGCTCTTGATTTTGTGGGGAGAAAGTGTATACGTGATGGAGGTAGTGGATTGTCCTCGATAGTCGACGAAATGCGTAAAACTGTTGAGGCTACTGAAACAGAGAGTGGAAGGCTAATGGTGTTGCTTGATTCTTTGAAATGTGCCGAGAATCAATGCATCACTGCCATGAATGAGGTTTTAACTCGACCTAGGCGGGGCCCTGAAATTGCATATAATTTTTTGATGGTTTTCGGGAATTCCTTAGGCTTTTGGTTGCTTGTTAAATTGGCCATTTCGGCGCAACGCTTTATTGATGAGGGATGTCAAGATCCTTTGTATGAGCAGAAGATTGTCACTGCTCAGTTTTTTGCGGATCATATACTTTGCCGAAATGATGGCTTTCTTAAAAGTATTTTTGCTGAAGAGAGTGTTTTTGGTCAGTTAAGTAGCGATCATTTTATCCGACCATGACTATTGACTGGAAGCGTCGCAGTGCTAACTCTGGGGGAGAATCAATAAACATTTTCTCGAATCGTGTGATAAACTTTGACTAAGAAAAAATATTTAATTCACTCAGACAACATATTAGATATATGGATTGGGAATCAGCAATGCAAAATGTGACGATTACTGAGGCGGCTCAGGAGTATTTAGCAAGTTTGCTAGAAAAACAGGATTGTGCAGACATAGGTATAAGGATGTTCATCAGTGATCCTGGAACGCCCAAGGCGGAGACGTGTATCGCTTACAGTCGACCGGGTGAGCATAATGAAGATGACCTTGTGGTCGAATATGGGGCGTTTAATGCTTATTTTGAACAGCGAAGTATTCCATTTTTAGAGGATGCCAAGGTAGATTATTCAGCCGATAAATTTGGTGGTCAACTAACTATCAGGGCGCCCAATTCCCGTCTGCCCAATGTCAGTGATGATAGTCCCGTTGAAGATCGAGTTAATTATCTACTATACAGCGAGATTAATCCCAGTTTAGCTGCCCATGGAGGCGAAGTATCACTCGAGAAAATAGATGATGGGTTTGCGGTGTTAAGGTTTGGCGGAGGTTGTCAAGGGTGTGCAGCAGTTGATTTGACGCTCAAGGAAGGTGTTGAAAAGAATTTGTTAGAAAAGATACCAGAACTAAAAGGCGTGAGAGACGCTACGGATCACAGTGACAGCACAAATGCCTACTTTAGGTAGTGTTTCTTCCCTCGACGTAATATTTTGATCTTCACACTGTTACGATTTGATTAGCCGCGATGAGTTGTCCTTTAGCAGCGGCTTTTTGGAAAGACTCAATTTGATTAAAGTTCATGTAATTGTAGATTTCCTCTGCCATCGGGTCGATTTGAGATGCGAAAGTGAAATATTCTGCGGGTGTAGGTATCCGTCCCAAGATACCTCCAATTGACGCTAATTCAGCAGACGTAAGGTACACGTTTGCGCCATCGCCAAGACGATTGGGAAAGTTACGCGTTGATGTTGAGAGTACGGTTGCTCCCGCTAAAACTCGAGCTTGATTGCCCATACACAATGAGCATCCCGGCATTTCGGTGCGGGCGCCGACCTTCCCAAAAATATTATAGTAACCTTCTTGCATAAGGGTATGTGCGTCCATCCTTGTTGGTGGACATATCCAGAACCTAGATTTCACCTCTGCAGCGTTGTCAAGCAACTTGCCCGTTGCTCTAAAGTGTCCTATATTCGTCATGCAAGACCCGATAAAAATCTCGTCAACACTGTCGCCCGCTACGTCAGATAAGAGTCGAGCATCATCTGGGTCATTTGGGCAGCAGACTATTGGCTCTTTGATCTCAGATAAATTAATTTCAATAACGCTAGTGTACTCCGCGTTGTCATCAGCTTTCAGGAGAGTTGGATTTTTTACCCATTCTTCCATTTTTTGAACTCGTCGCTCAAGAGTTCTTACGTCCCCATAACCCTCGGATATCATCCAGCGAAGAAGTACCACATTTGATCTTAAGTATTCTGTAACAGATTTCTCGCTTAATGAAATTGTGCAACCTGCAGCGGATCGTTCGGCGGACGCATCGGAAAGCTCAAATGCTTGCTCTACCGTAAGCGATTCTAAACCTTCAATTTCTAAAATTCTGCCAGAAAAAATATTCTTTTTCCCTTTTTTATCCACGGTAAGGAGGCCTTCTTGGATTGCATAGTAAGGAATCGCATGCACCAGATCTCTTAATGTTATTCCCGGTTGCATCACACCTTTAAAACGCACGAGAACTGACTCTGGCATATCTAGAGGCATCACACCGGTTGCAGCGGCAAAGGCAACGAGGCCTGAACCTCCTGGGAAAGAGATGCCCATTGGAAATCGTGTGTGAGAGTCTCCGCCAGTTCCAACCGTATCTGGCAGTAACATCCGATTTAACCAGCTGTGGATGATGCCATCGCCAGGTCGGAGCGAGACACCTCCTCTGTTAATAATAAAATCAGGCAGAGTATGTTGTGTATCGATATCAACGGGTTTTGGATAGGCGGCGGTGTGGCAAAATGACTGCATTACTAGATCACTAGAAAATCCAAGACAAGCAAGATCTTTCAGTTCATCTCGTGTCATTGGACCCGTGGTATCCTGAGAACCGACGGTAGTCATTTTAGGCTCACAATAAGTTCCTGGTCGCACCCCTTTAGCGCCACATGCTTTGCCAACAATTTTTTGGGCTAGTGTGTATCCTTGTCTGGTATATTGAGTCTCTGTGGGTTTTCTAAAAACGTCAGATATTGGGAGCTTTAAGTATTCCCTCGCACTTTGGGTGAGACCCCTGCCTATTATTAGGTTAATCCTGCCCTGTGCCCGAACTTCATCAAGAATTACCTCTGATTTGTGTTCGAATTGGGCCAGTAGATCACCATTTTCATTTAAAATTTTACCCTCATATGGACGAATTTCAATGATATCTCCGTAATGTATGTTGTCCACTGGCGCCTCTATTGCTAGTGCCCCCGCGTCTTCCATGGTATTAAAGAAAATAGGAGCGATTTTACTTCCTATGCAGATTCCACCTGATCGCTTATTGGGCACTCCAGCCATATCATCCCCAAAAAACCAGAGCATAGAATTTGTCGCAGATTTTCTGGATGACCCTGTTCCAACAACATCGCCCACAAACGCGACGGGAAGTCCTTTGTTGAGGATTTCTTGTATTTGTGACAACGGACCGGTTTCTCCGGGTTCATCTGGATTTAATCCATCACGCGGCATCTTATACATAGCGCGTGCATGAAGCGGAATGTCTGGCCGAGACCACGCGTCTTGCGCTGGGGACAAATCATCAGTGTTAGTTTCTCCAACACATTTAAACACCACGGCTTTTAGGCTCTTAGGTAAGGGTTTTTTGCTTGTGAACCATTCAGCGTTAGCCCAAGACTGTATTACTTCCGCAGCATAAATATTTCCTCGGTCTGCTTTAGATGCTACATCATGGAAGGCATCGAAAATCAACAATGTTGACTTTAATTGTTCAGCGGCAAGTTCAGCTAACTGGTTATCGTCCAAGAGATTGATCAGCGTTGCAACGTTATAACCCCCATGCATTTGGCCTAAAAGGATTACCGATTGCTCTCGGCCGATAATTGGACAAATTGTCTTTCCCTGGGCTATTGCAGTAAGAAATCCAGCTTTGACATAAGCAGATTCGTCAACCCCGGGCGGAACGCGGTTAGTGATGAGATCAATTAGATAATCTTCTTCCCCGGCAGGCGGATTTTTTAGTAATTCTGTTAATTGAGACGTCCATTCAGGGCTAAGCGGTTTCGGAGGAATACCCAGTTTTTGTCTTTCTTGAATGTGTGCACGGTAAGCTTCTAACAAAACAGTGACCTCTTATCTGTTGAAGGTGGTAGGAATAACACGAGACTGACGTTGTGGCAAACGCAGCCCAAAATTATATCTAATCTTTCTTTTGGTTAACAGAGCCTTATGGGTATTGTCATTTAAATAATGTTCCTTCATAGTTTTAAATTGTATTTTGCTTAGAATATTTATCTTAATTAAAATTTCGCTCTCAAATTTATTAAGTTTTTCTCCGCCGAGCTTACCAGATTGCACTAATGGAATACATGATGCATCTGGTATCAAACTTTTTGTGAACTACTTTATGTTACACTTTTTTGTGATTATCCCATTTTGCAGCGAGAAAATAACTACGACTTTGATAGGATATCATCAACAAATTCGCAACATGTTTTGAGGGTTATATGTTAGCAGAGCTATCAGAAATATTGACTTTTTTACCCTGTGCCACGCCGGAGGCATGGGTCGCCAACGCATTAGAAAACCAGGACCTTCTCTTGATAGATCATGCTAATTGTGAAAAAAAAGCTGCTATGAATGCGGTTCAACTCACTTTTCGCCATAACAGCAACTTTGCTTTCCTAAACAAAATGTCTCGTCTCGCCCGGGAAGAAATGCGGCATTTCGAACAAGTTATTGCAATCATGGAAAAGCGAAAGATAACTTACCGACATCTGTCTGCATCTCGGTATGCATCTAACTTGCACAAATTGATTCGAGATGGGCAAAAAGAGAGGTTGGTGGATATGCTCATTATAGGTGCTTATATAGAAGCGCGCTCGTGTGAGCGATTCGCGAGAATTGCATCTGAACTCGATGAAGAGTTGTGTAAATTTTACTCGTCACTGCTGAAATCAGAGGCGCGTCATTACAAAGACTACCTTGCGTTGGCGAGGCAGCTGACGTGTGAATCGATGTTGAATGAAAGAATTAATAGTTTTGGATCCCTCGAACGAGAGATAATTGAGTCTCCGGACCATGAGTTTCGGTTTCACTCAGGTCCTGTTCCAACTCGATCAAGCTTGCTTTGATGCTCGTAACTTGAATGCCTCAACCAAAGTCGCTTTAAAATGACTGTGTCGATTAAAACTATCTTGCTTAAAATATGTTGTTACTTCACTAGGAGTCGGGAAATTCTTGGGTTCTAGCGCCCGTGTAAAGTTGCCTCGGTCTGCCTATTCGATAAGGATTGCTGATCATTTCATTCCAGTGAGAAATCCAACCAACCGTTCGTCCAGTTGCAAATATTACAGTAAACATCTCAACTGGTATCCCAAGTGCTTTGAGGATTATACCCGAGTAAAAGTCGACATTTGGATATAGTTTTTTCTCGACGAAATAATCATCCTCTAAGGCTATCTGTTCAAGCTTTTTGGCGAGCTTAAATAGGGGATCATTCTCCAGACCTAGGACAGATAGCACCTCATCACAGCTCTCTCTCATAACGGTTGCTCGAGGATCATAATTTTTGTATACCCTATGACCGAACCCCATTAGACGGAATGGGTCCTGTTTGTCTTTTGCTCGCTTTAGATATTGCGGGATATTTTTTTCGTCGCCTATTTCATTTAGCATGTTGAGAACAGCTTCATTAGCCCCACCATGAGCTGGACCCCAAAGCGCGGCTATGCCCGCCGCTATACAGGCAAAAGGATTGGCTCCTGACGATCCAGCCAATCTGACCGTTGAAGTCGATGCATTTTGTTCATGATCTGCGTGCAGAAGGAATATTCGATCCATTGCCTTTGTCAAGGCTGGATGAACTTTGTACTCTTCACATGGTGTTCCGAACATCATATGTAAAAAGTTCTCCGCATAAGATAATGAATTGTCCGGGTACACATAAGGTTGGCCTATGTAATGCTTGTGGCACATTGCAGCCATTGTTGGCATCTTGGCTATTAACCGATGAGCTGAAATTGTTCTTTGTTGTTGATCGGTTATATCTAGCGAATCATGATAAAAAGAGGACATTGCGCCTACCAAGCCGCACAGCATAGCCATTGGATGGGCATCATAGCGAAACCCGCTAATGAAAAGCTCAATTGATCGATTGACCATGGTGTGGTAACGGATTGTTCGTTCAAAATCTACCTTCTGCTCGGCGGTTGGTAAACTCCCTTCAAAAAGTAGGTAGCAGACCTCAAGGTAATCAGATTTTTCAGCCAAAATCTCAATGGGATATCCGCGGTGTAACAGGATGCCCCTTTCGCCATCAATATAAGTGATGTCAGACTGGCACGCAGCAGTGGAGGAAAATCCTGGATCATATGTAAATAGCCCATTACCACCGAGTTGTCCAATGTCAATCACGTCGTATCCCAATGAACCCTCGAGTATTGGCAGCTCAATTACCGCCTTCCCATCAACAGAAAGTTTTGCGGATCGTTTTGTCATACATCTCATCTCCATCTACAGTTAAGCTTTGTTTTGATTAGCCAGTGTAACAACTATAGATCGTACGATTGGATTGTCAACTGGGGTACATTTTTTCGTCGTTGTTATTTGGAGTAGCATTTTATGCGTATGATTAATTTTATTACCCTGCTGAGGTACAGATTATTTTTTATATTGGCATCTACGAGGATAGTGAATCAGTTGTAATTTTAGGTAATTGAAATCTTCCAAAGTCCCAACTATACTCGGCGCACATTTGGAAAGTAGATTCAGATGGGTATAATCCGCCCAGATAAGGCGGCACACTTTGGTGTGGGATGTTTATTGTGTTTTTTTCAATGGCTGTTCGAGGCTTTTTCAGTGAAAAAAAAGAGACCGATGAATCTTGATCTTGGTACGATTAGGCTACCCGTAACGTCTTATGTTTCTATTCTACATCGTATTTCTGGTGTATTTATGTTCTTTGCGGTTGCAGTATTAATTTGGCTGTTTGATATGAGCTTGTCATCGGAAGAAGGATATTTATTTGTTGTTGAGATTTTTAATAATCTTTTGGCTCAAATTATAATTTTTAGCGCACTATCAGCACTCGCATACCACATATCCACAGGAATTCGCCATCTCGTCATGGATTTTGGTTTTGCAGAAGATTTTCGAGCGGGTCGAATCTCTGCGCTAATTGCTCTCTCGGTTGCTTTTTTCTTAATTGTTTTGATAGCTGCATGGATATATGTATGAGTGGATTAACTCTATTTTTTTTGCGTAGTGGATCAAATAAGTGGCTGCTGCAAAGATTTGCAGCGGTGATTGTATTGTCATACACAGCATTACTAGTTTGTCTATTGATAATGCATCGTGAAATGGATTATTACGAGTGGGTTAATTTGAATAAAGCAATGCCAATGCGCTTTTTTAGTTTCTTGACAGCTCTTTCATTGTCAGTGCATGCGTGGATTGGTATGTGGTGCGTCGTTACAGATTATATAACAGTCAGGTTGATTGGCCCAAAAGCCGATTTAATTCGTAAAATTTGTGTTTTTTTCATAACCATAGTTTCCACTGTGTACGTTCTTTGGGTTCTGCAAGTGATTTGGAGCATATAAATTAATGAAAACACTCAGTTTCGACGCGGTTATAGTTGGTGGCGGAGGCTCGGGTATGCGCGCTGCTCTTCAATTGTCTCAGTCTGGGTACAAGACAGCGGTGATAACTAAGGTGTTCCCTACTAGGTCTCATACCGTCTCTGCGCAGGGCGGTATTACTTGTGCGATAGCAAGTGACGATCCAGATGATCAGTGGCAATGGCATATGTATGACACGGTGAAGGGATCAGATTTTATTGGGGATCAAGAAGCCATCGAATATATGTGCTCGACGGGACCTGAGGCAGTCTTTGAGCTGGAGCACATGGGTCTTCCGTTCTCTCGAACCGAGTCAGGAAGGATATACCAAAGACCGTTCGGAGGGCAGTCAAAAGACTTCGGTAAGGGTGGGCAAGCAGCGAGAACATGTGCAGCGGCTGACAGGACGGGGCACGCGCTACTTCACACCTTGTATCAAGGAAATCTTAAAAATAAAACCGAATTCTTAAACGAGTGGTTTGCGGTTGATCTCGTGAAAAATGATGATAACGCCGTTGTAGGCGTAGTGGCGCTTGACATAGAAAGTGGCGAAGTTTTTTTCGTGAAGAGTAAAGCAACCGTATTTGCCACTGGCGGTGCAGGGCGTATCTATGCATCGACGACAAATGCGCATATCTGTACTGGCGATGGTATCGGTATGGCTCTTCGGGCGGGTTATCCAGTACAAGATATTGAGATGTGGCAGTTCCATCCAACGGGAATTGCGGGTGCTGGAACTCTTGTTACTGAGGGCTGTCGGGGTGAAGGGGGCTACCTCATCAACAAACATGGCGAGAGGTTTATGGAAAGATATGCTCCTAATGCAAAAGACTTGGCTGGGCGTGATGTCGTCGCCAGGTCTATGGTAATGGAGATTCTGGAGGGTAGAGGATGCGGTGAATCCGGTGACTATGTATTTTTAAAGCTCGATCACTTGGGAGAGGACATCTTGAACGCGAAACTACCGGGGATCTTAGAGTTGTCTCGAACGTTTGCTCACGCAGATCCAGTCGTCGAACCCATTCCTGTTGTGCCGACTTGCCACTACATGATGGGTGGCATTCCAACTAACACAAATGGACAAGCCTTGACAGTAGGTGCTGATGGTTCGGATAAAATTATTGAAGGTTTCTATGCATGTGGAGAGGCAGCATGTGTATCGGTACACGGAGCCAATAGGTTAGGTGGGAATTCGCTACTTGATCTAGTAGTGTTTGGTAGGGCTTCAGGTTTGTTCATTGAGAATGCACTACGTGATGGTATTGAGCTCGGTGAGCCAACAAAAGAGAATATTGAAACGGCCACAATTGGTCTCAACGCCCTCAACGGGTCAGTTGGCGGAGAGAAGGCGTCAACCCTGAGAGCAGAGTTACAAACTATCATGCAAAATTTCTTTGGCGTGTTCCGTAGGGGTGATTTGATGCGTGATGGAATTATAGAGTTGCAGTCTTTGAAGCATCGAATCGATAATGTAGCCCTTGATGACAAAAGTATGGTGTTTAACACGGCAAGGATTGAAGCTCTTGAACTAAGAAATTTATACGCAGTGGCGGAGGCAACCGCAATAACGGCAGAGGCTCGTACGGAGAGTCGCGGAGCGCACGCGCGTGAGGATTATCAGGAGCGAGATGATGAAAATTGGTTATGCCACTCAATGTTTTTTCCAGACGAAAAACGCGTGGGAAAACGCAATGTCAACTTCTCGTTAAAGTCACGGGAGCCTTTTGAACCAGCAGTCAGAACTTACTGACACGGTTGGGCTGAGAAAAGAGAATTATTGTATGTTGACAGTAAGTATCTATCGTTACAACCCAGAGACTGACAAATACCCGTATATGCAAGATTTCGAATTCGATGCATTCGGAAAGGACCTGATGGTGCTTGATGTTTTGGAGAAGCTTAAGGTTGAAGACCCAAGCTTGGTGTTTCGCCGTTCTTGCAGGGAGGGAGTATGCGGTTCAGATGGTATGAATATATCTGGCAAGAATGGTTTAGCATGTATCACACCACTATCTGAGGCTATCAGAAATAACAAGATTACTATCAGGCCACTCCCTGGACTTCCGGTGATCAGAGATCTCGTAATTGATATGAAACAGTTTTATGTACAGTATGAAAAAATCGAGCCGTACATGGTCAATGATAGTCCAGCTCCTCAAATTGAAAGGCTTCAATCTCAGGAAGAAAGGGCTAAGCTCGACGGCTTATATGAATGCATCCTGTGTGCTTGCTGTTCTACAGCTTGCCCATCATTTTGGTGGAATCCTGACAAGTTTATTGGTCCATCGGGGCTGCTTCAAGCTTATCGATTTTTAGCCGACAGTCGTGATACTTCAACAGAAGAAAGACTTTCGAAATTAGATGATCCATTCAGCGTCTTTCGCTGTCATGGAATTATGAATTGCGTTCAAGTGTGTCCTAAGGGCCTTAACCCCACGCGTGCCATCGGTCACATACGTAATATGTTGATTAGAGGAGCTACTTAGGGTTTAATTTCTCATCGTCCACACCTGCTGGTGGGGCGTTAGGGTAATTTTCACCCACAAGGAAAGCCTTCAAATGTCCGAAAGCCTTATGGCACAGTTTCTTTCTTCCTCCCATTTTTCGGGGGGCAATGCGGCATACGTAGAAGACCTCTACGACGAATACTTGCATGAACCGGCCGCGGTTTCTGAAGAGTGGAGGAGATTCTTTGACCAGCTTCCAAAGACTAATGGCTCATCTAGGTCTGATGTCTCCCACGCCACAATCGTCCAGCATTTTGAGCTGCTTGGACGACGCAAGGCTCGGCCGACTCCTCCGCCGGGTTCTGGTGGAATATATCTCCAGCACGAGCGAAAGCAGGTTCGTGTGGTGCAATTAATAAGCTCTTACAGGTTCCGTGGACATCAAAAAGCAAATTTGGACCCTTTGGGCTTAATGGTTCGGCAAAAAGTACGCGATCTTGAATTAAACTTTCATGGTCTTACCCCTGCGGATTTAGATACTACATTTCAGACGTCTCCCCTTTATATAGGTAAGGAAGAGGCAACCCTTAGGGAGATAATTGATACGCTTGAGGAGACATATTGCCGGAATTTGGGCCCAGAGTTTATGCATATCACTTCATTCGATGAAAAGCAGTGGCTCGCTCGTCGGTTTGAAAGCGTCAGGTCAAAACCTACTTATGATAATGCCGCAAGAATTGATGTGCTCAATAGACTCACTGCAGCTGAGGGTTTAGAGAAACACTTAGACTCAAAATACCCCGGAACCAAGAGGTTTGGGCTTGAAGGCGGAGAAAGTTTGATTCCAATGCTTGATTGCTTGGTAAGAAGATCGGGTCAATATGGATGTAAAGAAATAGTAATGGCGATGGCCCACAGGGGGAGATTGAATGTTTTGGTAAATATTTTGGGTAAAAATCCCGCCGAAATGTTTGAAGAATTTGAAGGGAAAAGGCTTGTTAATACGTCTGGGGATGTAAAGTATCATCAAGGATTTTCCTCTAATGTTATGACACCCGGTGGCGAGATTCATCTTGCTTTGGGATTCAATCCATCTCATCTAGAGATTTCATGTCCAGTTGTAGTAGGTTCAGCACGGGCGCGTCAGGATAGACGTCAAGATGCTGAAGGAGGGCAAGTTGTTCCTATTTTGATACATGGTGATGCTGCGTTTGCTGGTCAAGGGGTTGTTATGGAGACGTTTCAACTATCCCAGACTCGGGCCTATAGGACCGGTGGAACAATTCATGTTGTAATAAATAATCAGGTGGGATTTACAACTAGCCGGCAAGATGATGCTCGTTCGACCGAATATTGTACGGATGTTGCGAAGATGGTTCAGGCTCCTATCTTACATGTAAATGGAGACAATCCAGATTCAGTGATGTTTGCAGCTATGTTGGCAATGGATTATCGATACGAGTTTGGAAAAGATGTTGTTATTGATCTTGTTTGTTATCGTCGTCGCGGTCACAACGAGACGGATGAACCATCTTCTACCCAGCCAATAATGTATAAAGCGGTGAGAAACCATCCTACGACTAGGACATTATATGCACAAAAGCTGATCCAGGAGGGTGTGTTGAGCTTAGAAAAGGCAGAAGAGATGAGTAGTCATTATCGCTCTAGTCTAGATCGCGGAGAATTTGTTGTGCATAATTTGGTTCGTGAACCTGATCATAGTTTGTTTGTTGATTGGAATCCTTATTTGGGACACCAATGGCGTGCGGTAGGGGATACAACGTTTCCCTTGGCAAAATTAAAAAAAGTAGCGAAAGCTATCAATCGGATACCAGATGAGATTGATGTTCAAAGACAAGTGTTAAGGGTATACGAGGATCGAATCAAAATGGCGGCTGGCAAAATTCCGCTCAACTGGGGTATGGCGGAGCTGTTAGGTTATGGCTCGTTGATCGAACAGGGGTACCCGATTAGGTTTACTGGTCAGGATGTTAGACGCGGCACATTCTCCCACAGACATGCGGTGGTCGTGTGCCAGGCCGATGGGAAAGATTATATTCCCTTGCAACACCTTAGAAGTGATCATGTAACTTTTGATTTGTTTGATTCACTCTTGTCTGAGGAAGCTGTTCTTGCCTTCGAATACGGATACTCCACCACAATGCCAAATGGATTGGTCATCTGGGAGGCGCAGTTTGGTGACTTCGCCAATGGCGCCCAAGTGGTAATAGATCAATTCATCGCCAGCGGGGAGCATAAGTGGGGGCGCCTGTCCGGATTAACTATGCTCTTGCCACATGGATTTGAGGGTCAGGGACCTGAACACTCGTCGGCTCGTTTGGAACGGTTTCTGCAGCTCTGCGCAGAGCATAATATACAAATCTGTATACCCACAACACCGGCACAGATTTTCCATTTATTGCGTCGTCAGGCGATTCGACCCATGAGAAGACCCCTCATGGTCATGAGTCCAAAGTGGATTTTACGCCACAAGCATGCTACTTCGAGTTTAGAGGAGCTGGCATCTGGTTGTTTTGAGAATGTACTCACAGATCACAGTGTTGCGGCCGAAAATACGAAACGACTCGTTTTGTGCGCGGGCAAGGTTTACTACCATTTACTCGAGGAACGAGAAAAACGGAATATTGACAATATCGCTTTAGTTCGGTTGGAGCAATTGTATCCGTTTCCAAATGTTGAATTAGATCAAATTTTAGCCTCGATGTGTGACTTGGAGCAAGCAGTCTGGTGTCAGGAGGAGCCAATGAACCAGGGTGCTTGGTACAGCAGTCAGCATCACATGCGCAATGCTTTAAAACGGCACAAGACTAATATAACTTTGGATTATGTCGGTCGTAAAAGTTCAGCTGCTCCTGCATCTGGATACATGTCTGTACATCTTGAGGAACAAGCAAAGTTTATTGACCAAGCGCTGACAATCAATTAGAACCAACAGGAAGAGAATAATGGCTACAGATATAAAGGCGCCGAGCTACCCGGAATCTGTTCAAGAGGGGACACTTTCGCACTGGCATGTTAAAGCTGGAGATTTTTTAACCCGGGATGACCTCATCGTGGATATTGAAACTGATAAGGTAGTTCTGGAGGTTGTGGCTCCTGTCACAGGCACATTGATTGAAGTTTTTAAACAAGAGGGTGACATAATTTTAAGCAATGAGTTAGTTGGGAGAATGGAGGAGGGTAGTCTTACTGACTCCGCTGAAGACCCGTCAGAGCAAAAGTTGCCACCAAGTATTGAAGATAATGATGGGTTGGTAAATCCTGCTGCGAGGAAATTAGCTGAAGAACGAGGTATAGATTTGCTTCATGTTAAAGGAACTGGGCGAGGGGGTCGAATTACAAAAGAGGACGTCGTCAATCACGACAAACCGCGGGATAATTCGGTTAAAGAAACAATACAGGAAGCACGTCAGGGATCAAGTATGTTAGCGCTTGGAGGCGATGAGCGCGTCCAGCGTCGGGTTACCATGACTCGAATGCGATCGCGAATTTCGGAGCGTTTACTTGAAGTTACCCAGACGACGGCCTCATTAACTACCTTTAATGAAGTGGATATGAGTGCTTTGATTAATTTGCGCAAGCAATATCAAGAAGAGTTCACAAAGATGCATAACGGCACTCGGCTGGGTTATATGGGTTTTTTTGTGAAGGCCACTGTCGAGGCATTGAAGAGGTTCCCCTTGGTGAATGCATCGATCGATGACAATGATATTGTGTACCACGGTTATCAAGATATAGGCGTTGCAGTGTCTACCGATCGTGGTTTAGTAGTTCCGGTGTTGAGAAATGCGGAAAATATGAGCATTGCTTCTGTTGAGAATGGTATCTCTGAATTTGCTTCGAAAGCTCGAGACGGTAAGTTAACTATAGATGAAATGACCGGAGGGACTTTTACCATTACAAATGGAGGTGTCTACGGATCTCTCATATCTACTCCAATTATTAACCCACCTCAAACCGCCATTCTTGGAATGCACAAGATTCAGGAGCGTGTCGTTGCGCATCAGGGACAAGTAGTTATTCGTCCTATGATGTACTTAGCATTGTCTTATGACCACCGACTTATAGATGGAAAGGAGGCAGTTCGTTTTCTTGTCACATGTAAAGAACTGCTAGAGGATCCAGCTAAAATTTTGTTAGAAATTTAACCTTGAATATAAAAAGGAACATAAATGCGTGAAAAGTACGATGTTATTGTAATTGGAAGCGGCCCCGCTGGATACGTTGCCGCTATTCGAGCGGCGCAACTTGGAATGTCTGTCGCTTGCATTGAGAAATGGCGTACGCCAGAGGGTAAAGGGATCAACGGTGGAACATGTTTAAATGTTGGTTGTATTCCTTCAAAAGCGTTGCTTGACAGTTCGCAAAGATTTTATGAAACGAAAGAAGGGCTAGCAATACATGGGATCAGTGCGAGTGGTATTTCGATCGATATCTCGGAAATGATGGCGCGTAAAACTAAGATTGTCTCGCAATTAACCGGAGGCATAGAACAGTTATTCAAGGCGAACGGCGTTGATGGACTTTTCGGAATAGGGAAATTATTAGCAGGCCATAACGTTGAATTCACCAGTCATGAAGGTATTACCAAGGTGCTCGAGGCGGTGCATGTTATTTTGGCACCTGGATCTTTACCTATAGAAATACCTGTTGCGCCGATAGATGGAGAATTGATCGTTGATTCGACAGGAGCTCTTGAGCTTGATTCTGTTCCCAAGCGTCTTGGAGTGATTGGGGCTGGTGTGATTGGTTTAGAATTGGGTTCAGTTTGGGCGCGTCTCGGTTCAAAAGTTGTTTTGTTAGAGGCTATGAACCAGTTCTTGCCAATAATGGATAGCGGAATAGCAAAGGAAACTCATAAAATCTTTACAAAACAGGGGCTAGATGTCCGTTTGGGTGCTCGGGTGACAGGGACTGAGCTGAGGGCGGGAGAGGTACATGTTCGCTACACTCTGGCCGATGAATCGGAACGGTCCGAAGTGTTTGATAAATTAATAGTCTGCGTGGGCAGGAAACCTTTCACAGATGGGTTATTCGGCGAAGAAGCGGGAATTAAGCTTGATTCACGAGGGGCTGTCGTTGTGAATGCTCAATGTGAGACCAATATGCCACGAGTTTATGCAGTTGGTGATGTGGTTCGAGGTCCTATGCTTGCACATAAAGGTTCTGAAGAGGGAATCATGGTGGCTGAGCGTATTGCTGGACACAGTGCTCAGATTAATTACGACATTGTTCCAAATGTGATATACACTCACCCAGAAGTGGCATCTGTAGGGCGTACTGAGGAGCAGATTAAAGAGGCAGGTGAACCATACAGAGTCGGAACTTTCCCGTTTGCAGCGAGCGGCAGGGCCTTAGCAGCAAACGATTCGGATGGCATGGTTAAGCTAATCGCAAACGCCGATACAGACAGGATTTTGGGTTGCCACATAGTTGGCCCGAGCGCTGCCGATCTGGTTCAGCAAGTTGCCATTGCCATGGAATTTGGGTCGAGCTCTGAAGACCTTGGCATGACCGTTTTCGGACATCCTACGTTGTCAGAGACTGTTCACGAGGCAGCTCTTGCAGTCAACGGTCATGCTATCCACAAGGCAAATCGTAAGCGCAGATAAGTTCAGTTTAAGAATAAAACAAGCGTCATCGAGGTGATGACAAGGTTCACTTTTTTTGGGATTAAAATACATGAATTTGCATGAATATCAAGGTAAGCGGCTTTTTGCAGAGTATGGATTGCCTGTTTCCAAGGGAGTTGCTGCACGAACGGTAGATGAAGCTCTCGTCGCTTTGGATACTCTGGGAGGTGATTGCTGGGTGGTCAAGACTCAGGTTCATGCTGGAGGGCGCGGTAAGGCTGGCGGCGTTAAAGTAGTACGGTCTGGTGTGGAAGTGAAGAATTTTACCGAAAATTGGCTTGGGAAAAAGTTGGTTACTTATCAAACAGATACTTTAGGACAACCGGTTAACATTATATTGGTTGAACCTTTAGTTGAAATTGCAAATGAGCTATATCTCGGTGCGGTCATTGACCGATCTACCCAACGGGTTGTTTTCATGGCTTCCACAGAGGGTGGTGTTGAAATCGAAAAAGTCGCTCATGAGACTCCTGATAAAATATTGAAGGTGAGCATTGATCCAATAACTGGTGCTCATCCCTACCAAGGTCGACAGCTGGCATTTAATCTCGGGTTGGCTGGTAGTCAAGTTTCGCAGTTTGTAGATATATTTTTGGGTCTGGCGAAGATGTTTCTTGAATGCGATATAGCGTTGTTAGAAATTAATCCTCTTATCATTAATGGTGAAGGAAATTTACACTGTTTGGATGCAAAAGTGGTCGTTGATAGTAATGCGCTTTATCGGCAACCTGCGCTTAAAGCCATGCATGATCCTACACAAGAGGATGCAAGAGAGTCTTTAGCTGCTGCGTGGGATCTTAATTATGTAGCTCTAGAGGGTAACATCGGATGCATGGTGAATGGAGCAGGCTTGGCAATGGGTACAATGGATATAGTGCAATTACATGGTGGTTCTCCTGCTAACTTTCTCGATGTTGGTGGGGGTGCCACTAAAGAACGGGTTGTTGAGGCGTTCAAGATTATTCTTTCTGATGACCGAGTAAATGCGGTTTTGATAAATATATTTGGTGGTATTGTCAGATGTGACCTGATCGCCGATGGTGTGATTGGAGCGGTTGGGGAGGTGGGAGTTGAGATTCCCGTGGTGGTGCGTCTCGAAGGTAATAGTGCAGACTTGGGAATAAAAAAGCTTGAAGATTCAGGTCTTGACATTATTGCAGCGACGAGCCTTTCAGATGCAGCTTTAAGGGTAGTAAACGCCTCGGGAGTCACATGAAATGGCTATTCTCATTGATTGTGAAACAAAAGTGATATGTCAGGGTTTTACTGGTGGACAAGGCACTTTTCATTCAGAACAGGCGATTGAATATGGCACTAAAATGGTGGGAGGGGTAACTCCGGGGAAGGGTGGTATAAAACATCTGGGACTACCCGTGTTCAATACGGTTGAGGAAGCTGTTAAAGAAACGTCAGCGGACGCCTCTGTAATATACGTTCCTGCACCATTTTGTAAAGATTCTATTCTAGAAGCTGCCAACGCAGGTATAAAACTTATTGTGTGTATTACTGAGGGTATTCCTACACTTGATATGTTGGAGTGTAAGGTTGCGTGCGATCACCTTGGTGTGCGGCTTGTTGGACCAAATTGTCCGGGAGTGATAACCCCCGGACAGTGCAAAATTGGTATAATGCCGGGGCATATACACCTGCCTGGGAAAGTCGGCATTGTCTCTCGCTCGGGCACTTTAACGTATGAAGCAGTAAAGCAAACCACAGACTATGGTTTTGGGCAATCCACGTGTGTTGGCATAGGCGGTGATCCAATTCCTGGGTCCAGTTTTATCGATGTTTTGTCTCTGTTTGAGCGGGATCCTCTGACCGAAGCGATTGTAATGATTGGTGAAATTGGTGGAACGGCTGAAGAAGAGGCGGCCATGTTCATAAAGGCTAAAGTCACAAAGCCAGTGGTTTCATATATCGCTGGTGTCACGGCTCCGCCAGGAAAAAGGATGGGTCATGCTGGGGCCATTATTTCAGGGGGTAAGGGTACTGCGGAGGAAAAGTTTGCCGCTTTACAAGATGCTGGCGTGAAAACTGTTCGTAGCCTTGCGGATATTGGTAGTGGGTTAGAAGAAGTAGCTGGTTGGTAAGACGCTTTTAGTCTCCCTAAGTATGTCTTGCGATGTAACTTTTCTTAGTTACGCTTCCAGCTAATGAAAATCTCTACTGCGGATCTTGGTTTTATAAAGTAAGTCAGTGTGGTCTATGAGTTCTTGAGCCACCACATTTACCACAGAGCCCTCAGTTTCTATTACACCCTTTACTTCAAGTAGTTGTCCTCTTAATAAAGCCTGATGGCAACGTTTTTGAATAGTTTTCCAGACAATAACATTGCTATTGCCTGTCTCGTCTTCTAGAGTTAGAAAAATTACACCAGATGCAGTGCCCGGACGTTGGCGACCTGTTACAAGTCCTGCTATACGTACAAAGCATCCGTGGCCAAGAAGAGCTAGCTCGGCATGTGGTTTACAGTGCATGAATATCTTGAATTGTTCTCTTAATAAACTCATTGGATGGCGTCCTAGAGTTAAACCAGTACTCTCATAATCGGCATGTAGTTGTTCTACTTCGCTCAATTTCTTTAGACTTTGAGCACTATCATCGATAAATGTTATGTTATGCTTTTTCGCATTTATATTAGTAGTATTTTCTAAAAGTGGGCCGCCAGCTCCTGAATCAAGAATTTGCCAGTGCGCTTTTCGTTGATCTCCTACCAGTGTATTAAGAGCGCCTGCTGTACCTAATAACGTTAGTTGGGATTTAGGTATTGAGGCTCGTTGAATAAGTTCCGGAATGGAGGTAAAAAAAAATGTTTTAGAAGTATCTAGATTTCTTGCTTTTACAATTCGTTCAGCGACTGTCTTTGACATGCCAATTATTAGCCGATATCCCAATCGAAGTATAGGAGCACCTTCATTAGATGATTCTTTTTCTAGGATATTATCCCAGTTACTCCGATTTATATCGATCGGCGCGATTTTGATTCCTTTACGTCGTGCGTCTTGGACTAATTGAGAGGGACTATAGAACCCCATTGGCTGACTATTAAGAAGCGCACAGTAAAATGCTTCCGGATAATGGCACTTTAACCAGGCTGATACATATGCTAGTAATGCGAAACTGGCCGAGTGCGATTCTGGGAAGCCATACACGCCAAAACCTTGAATTTGTTTGTAGAGATGCTGAGCGAAGTCTAATGTATAACCTCGCTCTAACATTCCGTCGACTAATTTCCTTTCAAAATGATTTAGATAGCTATTTTTACCCCAGCTGGCCATCGCTCTGCGTAATTGATCTGCTTCGCCCCCAGAAAAACCTGCAGCAACCATTGCTAAACGAATTACTTGTTCCTGAAAAACGGGAATACCCAGAGTTCTTTCAAGAACCTTTTTGATTTCTGCGTTGGGATAATTTATATCCTCCAAGCCTTGTCGTCGACGTAAATAAGGATGTACCATTCCGCCCTGAATAGGGCCGGGACGGACGATGGCGATTTCAATCACTAAATCATAAAAGCTACGTGGCTTTAACCGCGGTAACATAGCCATCTGTGCTCGAGACTCTATTTGAAAAACACCAATACTATCTGCGGCGCAGAGCATGTCATATGTTGCCTTGTCATTTGCAGGAATTTTTTGCATTGATAGAGCTTGTCCATGATGTTTCTGAATTAATTTTAGACAACGATGAATTGCGCTTAGCATACCCAAGGCCAGGATATCAATTTTCAAGAGACCGAGTGCTTCAATGTCCTCCTTATCCCATTGAATGACTGTTCGCTCAGGCATACTCGCATTTTCTACTGGCACTAGAGAACTAATTGGACTATCTGTGATGATAAATCCTCCGACATGTTGAGAAAGGTGTCGAGGTGTCCCGATTATGGATCGCAATAGCAAATAAAATTTTTTTGATAAGAGGCCGCTCTGATCTATTCCTCTTTCATTAAAGCGTTTTGTAAGATCCTCACCCCTCTCCCACCAAGATATAGATTGGCTAAGTTGCTGGATAAAATGTGGGTCAAGTCCGAGTGCCTTTCCGACATCGCGAATTGCACTGCGTGGTTTATAGGTGATAACGGTTGCGGCAAGTGCGGCTCGTTCACGGCTGTATTTCTTATAAATGTATTGAATAACTTCTTCTCGACGTTCGTGCTCAAAGTCTACATCGATGTCAGGTGGCTCATTACGTTCCTTTGAAATAAACCGTTCAAATAATAGTGAAACTTGGTCTGGGGATACTTCAGTGATGAATAGGCAATAACACACGACGGAATTAGCTGCAGAGCCTCTCCCCTGACAAAAGATATCACGATTCCGAGCAAAATCGACGATGTCATGAACGGTTAAAAAGTAATATTCATATCGTAGTTCAACAATAATTTTCAACTCATATTCAATTTGTTCTCTTACACTTGAGAGTATTCCTTGTGGCCATCGTTTGCGTATACCTATCTCAACAAGGTACCTTAGTTGTTGTTTCGGTGAGATATTTTCTGGAACTACTTCTTTGGGATACTCATAACGTAATTCTTCCAAGCTAAACCTGCATTGCATGGTAATTTTTAAGGTTTCCGATAATAGCGCTGCCGGATAAACTTTCTGCAATTTGTCTAAGGTTCGTAGATATCGTTCTGCATTAGAAAAACGTTTTTCTCCTAATTCCATGACCGAACAATTATGGCGAATAGCAGTCAGGGTATCTTGTAATGGACGAGAGTGCTTGTCATGCATATGAACATCGCCGCAGGCGACAAGAGGGATCTGCCATAATGCTGAAAGATTACGTAAATAATGATAATTATCTATTTCATGGCCATCAAGTAGATGCTCTACACCTATCCATAAACGACCGTCGCTCCACTTTAATAACTCTTGTACCCTTAAGGTATCGCAATCTAGGTTTTTGGATGGTAGCCAGATTATAAGACCAGAGTGTAAATTGTGCTCTAAATCTGACCAATATAGGATATATTCGCCTTTAATACTTCGTCTGCGTGATAGTGTAATAAGTGATGACAGTTCAGAATAAGCGGGTCGGTTTGTGACAAGGACGATTAGTTTTTGATTATCTAGTTTGAATTCGCTACCGATAATCAGCTTTAAATCACATGCTTTAGCTGCGATATGTGCTTTAACAACACCTGCTAGTGAGCACTCATCCGTAATAGCTAAAGCGCTATAACCTAGATCTTTTGCAGTATTCACTAATTCTGCTGGATGTGAAGCTCCACGTAAGAAACTATAATGGCTTAGACAGTGTAATTCGGCATATGACATTTAAGTAAAATATCATATAACTGTTTATATGTACAGTATTATGGCACTATATGCTTATTTTTATCCTGCAAAAATAGTTTATTTGTTTGTTGATCAATACGGAAATTGAACAAAGACAAAAAATTCATCCCGAGAAGTCCATCGAATGAATCATTTAAGTATGGATTGATGGCGACCTCAATATTTTCCACTGAGTGATGCCCCAATTGCAGACTGGGAACCTGATATAATTCGACTACAATAGTACCGCCTGCAGTGTTAACAGTTGTATCGCCGATATTTTTTGCGTTGATTGATGATTCTATACGTTCGAAAACTTCTCTAGACAGCACGCAGATACTAGCTCCAGTATCCAATAGTAATGACACTTCAGTTGTGCCGGTAATTAGGCCATCAACCATATATTGCTGGCCTATTTTTTTGAGTTGGATTTGGCTTATATTCTGCTTTTTAGATAAAATCCTAGCTAAAAGTTGTTCTCCAGCTCGTTTCCACTTTGGTTCATCAAGGAGGCGGGAGGCCTCTAAACTGGCATTTATATACTTCTCCTGCTCTAAAAGGGCCTCTGCTAAGTGAAACTGGGCATAATTAAAGTCTTGGTCTAGAGAAACAATAAGCGTGGTTAGTTCGGATACATTTGCCCAGTCGCCTTTGTTAAATAATCGATCTATGCACCGTCGACTTAAATTTCTCGCATCTTGTAGTGCCAATGTTTTTTTGTGTAAGTCATAGGTTCGATACTGAATTTCATAGATTAGCCGGACCGCCGATTCGAAGTCTTCTAGTAGCTCGAATGTTGTTGATTTCAATTTGAGAAATTGAATTTCATTAGGATAGTATGAGAGTAGTTCATCGAGTAGCTCAATTGCTGAGCCTACATACCCGTCACTGAGTTGGTCTTGGATATGTTTTAACACTAAACGTTTTAGCGACTGAGTAATTGCAGGGTCATTTAAATCTGCTTTAATCAATAATTTTACACTTTCGTGGTATTGCTGCAGTGACAGCATTTCCAAGATATCATCGTCAATCTCCTGTGAGATGGGCGAATCTCCAATTGTTGCGCTTAATTTAGGGATATAAGATTCATCCTCTTCAACCTTGATGGTTGACTTAACGTCCTCACTAAACTTCGAAAGGAAATAGATATTGATCACAATTGAGATTAATAAAACTACGAGGTAGATAGGGTTCACTACATTTCCACTCTCAATGGTTCACGATTATGGTCAAACACGAGGGGATATTGCATAATTTTACGGTACTTTGAGATTAAAGAATATAGACTCACCCTGGGCAAATTTTATGTACATGCCTAACATACAGGATTACGAGCCATGATGAAGAGCACAACCATAGAATAATGGCTCTCAGCCTTCAGAGTCTAAGAAATTATTACTTATCCAAATTGTTTGGTAGGGGTCTAAGGCGACAAATGAATCGCGATCACTAAATTTCTCACCACTTATCAGATCACACCAATTCTGGTTGTCAATTAGATTAATCTCGGCAAGAAACAAAGTTTGTTTTGACTTGCTAATGTTGCTTACACAAAAAATGCTTTGCTCTCTGTCAATGCTTTGTCTCCAATAGCCAAATATATTATCTCCCAGATGGAGCGTAAACTGGGTTGCATTTGGGTGAAACGCCACCTGATTACGACGAATATCTAGTAGTTTGCCCAGTTCATTGTAAACATGATATTCAGTTTTGTTTTCATCGGTGATTCGATTGACTAACTCTTCATATTGCCACTGATGTCTATTAATTGCACGGTTGTGACCACTATTATTCAACCTGTTATAGTCATTACGTGTTCCTACAAGGCTGTGAATATATATCGCAGGAATTCCCTCAAGTCCCAACATAATAGCATGTGCACAGATGAATCTTTCAACAGCATAATTGTCTTTACCATCGAGTGTTCCACTCAGAGCATCGAAGAGTGATATATTAATTTCATAAGCCTTTCGGGTGCCGTCGTCCTGCGATCTCCATGAAATTTTGCCTCCAAAAGACTCCATTGTTTCGATAAGACGCGTTATTTCAATCTCGCTGAGTAACCCTTCCGCAGGGCGAAGACCGATACCATCGTGAGAGGCGATAAAATTAAAGTAGGCCGTTCCCATTCTAGCCGGCGGCATACTCATCATCCATTGCTTTAAATATTCGCAATTCCCTGTCACAAGTGTGTTAATGAGTAATGGCGGTAAAGAAAAGTTATAAACCCAATGTGCTTCATTGGCATTTCCAAAGTATGCGAGGTTCTCCCGGTTTGGAATATTTGTTTCTGTAATTATGATCGCGCCAGGGGCAGCGCACTCGATAAGGCCTCTTAGAAGTCTAATGACGCAGTGTGTCTCCTCGAGGTTGATACATTTGGTTCCCACTTTTTTCCAAAGATATGCCACTGCATCAAGCCTGAAGATTTGGACACCCATTTCGAGATACAGTTTGATGATCTTAACAAATTGTTTTAACACCTCTGGATTAGAAAAATTTAGGTCAACTTGATCATGACTGAATGTACACCAGACGTGTTCAGGGCCCCGGGCAGTTGAAACAGGCTTTAACAAAGAATTGGCGCGTGGACGAGTCACACTGCTCAGATCAGTATTCGGGTCAACTGAAATAAAATAGTCCCGGCCGGGATGACGATCAGCAATATAGTTCTCAAACCAACGACTTCGCGCAGAACAATGATTAATGACTAGGTCTGCCATTAGACGATAGTCGCTAGCAATTTGAGATACATCTTTCCATTCTCCGAGAGTTTCGTTAACGCTGGAGTAATCCAGCACAGAAAAGCCATCATCAGAGGTAAATGGGTAGAAGGGTAAAATATGGATTGTGTTGATTTTAGATTTGAGAAAGTTATCTAAGAAAGTTTTCAGCGCACCAAGTGGAGCCATAGTTCCACTCAGAACACTATCACCATATGTGATCACCACTGTGTCACCCTCATCCCAATAGTTCCTATGAGGCTCAGGAAATTGAGATGAATCATTTATTTCCATTATGTTTAAGAAATCAGTCGAGAGCTCTTTTGCCTCGGCTTCGTTCAGCTCTGGATACAAGAAGGAAAGTTGTTCGGCGATACGTCTAGTCAAACGCTCCGATGGCAAACTCGTCATTTAGAATGTTCCATATATTCGCTATTGTCTGCTTCGACAGCCGCCAAGAGTTGCTCAAAAATGTCTGGAACTGCACTAATAATGCGATTCCAGCTTGCTATGAATGGACGGTCACTGGGTCTCTCTAAAAATACCTCTCCTGCCTTCATGATATTCTCGGCAAAAAGCTCTACAGCCCTTTCCTCGCTATGCACATCTAGGGTAAGTCCATTCATTATGGCATCATTGTGAGAATTTTCTACAGCGTCCAGAGCAATGCGATAATAAGTGGCTTTGATCGATCTAAATGTTCCTCGCTCGAAGACAACGCCTTGAGTCGCCAGCTTTCGGAACAGCGCTTTGGCAATATCGATTGACATTTTTGAAAGGCCATTTTTTGCATCTTCCGGAGAGAGGGGCTGATGTTTGTGGTCATAACTATTGGCAATGTCCACTTGGCACACGCGGCTTTTAGCATAATTACGATACATTTCCGAAAGCACGCCAATTTCGAGCCCCCAATCACTGGGAATTCTTATGTCCCTTAGTACATCTCGTCTAAATGAAAACTCTCCAGCCAATGCGTACCGAAAACTTGTCATGTAATCCAGATAGTCCATTTGACCTAGAATCTTTTTTAACGCTCCTAATAGAGGCGTTACTAGCAGCCTACAGGCCCGGCCATGCATTCTGCCATGTGCTGTGCGGGCATAATAGCCTTTGCAAAACTCATAACTGAAGCTTGGATGCGCCACAGGATAGATCAGCCGCGCAAGGAGAGAACGATCATATGTTGTAATATCGCAATCATGGAGAGCAATTGACTCTGTTCTTCCTGATGCAAGAATATACCCCATACAATACCAAACGTTCCGTCCCTTACCCAGTTCCTTAGGAGCAAGATCAAGATTTTTTAAGTTATCATCAATTGCCTTTAATCTGGGTCCATCATTCCAAAGAACCTTGTGCTCTTGTGGCAGTCGAGAAAAAAAATTCAGTGCATGACGATATTCTTTAGCATTTGCTCTATCGAGCCCAATAATAATTTGGTTGAGATATGGAACTTGAGATAACTCCTTGACAATATTTGAAAGTGCAGGACCATGCAGTTCAGAATATAGTGAGGGTAATATCAGGCCCATAGGCCTGTGAATTGCAAAATCGGTTAATTCTTGCTCCAGTTCACTGGTTGCTCTATTTTGTAAATTGTGTAATGTAGTTATTATTCCATTTTGGTAGAAATCCGCCATATATATTTCCTAATCTGTATGTTAGTGACGATTGTTAGTGATATCAGTCATCATTCGTGTTTTCAAATTCATACTTTATTTGGCTGAGCCATTCTCGAACTCCTTGGTCCCAACCTTTGGGTCCCTCTTCGTCACTGATCAGTGTATTGTTATCACGCTCCAATGAGGGGAGGGCCCTATTTTTGGCTCTTATAAGTAGTGCCCAATCGGCTGCATCAAGCATACTCACGTCGTTAGCACTGTCACCAACCGCTAGAGAGTGAATTGGTAACTCAAGCGTTGATGCATAGAAACCACTAATTTTTTTCAATGCGCTTCCTTTGTCAAATGCACCTCCAATGGTAAGAAAACGCCCTCCCTGAAGTGGATTTGCCCCGACCTTCCGTAATTCTCTTATGAATTGAATTTTTCTTTGCTCAGTTCCTTCCCAGATCACGGGCTCTGTGTACTCACGTTTGTTCGCATTTTCTGCAGACCGGAGACTTAATTTCGTGACTTTAGAAATGCCGGAGGTGCCATCTTGATTGAAAATATCAGAAAAACTTCTAAACTCTTTACTATACTTATCTCCCAAATCACGTAACACCTTTCGCCAATGGTCACGGGAAGGGGCTTCAGAAATCCGGATGTACTCGTCTACTACATTACGATTTTTTATGTTTAAATTTTCTGAGAAATATTCCTTGGGGATATATATCGCTGCACCATTTTCAACCACAAAAGGGTGTTTATTTTTGAGATGTTCACGAAGAGGGATGACCTCTGAAGCTGTTTTACTGGTAACCGCTATAACCGGCAGTTTATGGAGTTCTAGCAGCTGTAGTAGTGATGAAGCTGCATCACTACTATAGCTGTGATGATCCAATAAGCTACCATCGAGATCAGTGAAGATTACTGGGTAAAAGTTGCCTTTAACTCCGGAATATTTCTTATTGAAGACATAGTTGTTCAAGATTAGGGTTGCTCTTAAAAATACACTCGCTTCATTTCGCACCATTGTTGTGCGAGCTCTTGATTTAAGCCTTGGTAGATGTTGATAAATCCATTGTAAGTTTAAGTTGCACGGGTTTGTTTGCTAGCAATCTTGGGTCGTAGTGTATCACGATTATGGAGAAAGCATATTCTATGCCACTTAAGTTAATATTAGCACCAAACTTGAAATGTTATTTCGACAAGTTTGCAAATGAATGTTTATTTAGTTATAAATCTGTCAGATAGATCTACGAGAAAATACAAATTTGTCCGGGGGCACAAATGAATATGGCTAAAAGTCCAGACATTGGTCTAGGACACACTTTATTGAAGCGAGCTGCAATTTCTCCGCTCGAAAGGGCTATTACATTTGAGGGTCATACGAAAACTTATGTTCAGCTTGCTCTCAGCGTACGTAAGGTATCGGCAGTGTTGAAGGACATGGGTGTTAATAAGGGTGATCGTGTCGGTTATATTGGGCTTAATCATCCATCATTTCTTGAGGTGCTCTACGCTTGTGGATGTTTGGGGGCTACATTCGTCCCAATTAATTTCCGGTTGACCTCGCCGGAAGTGCGATTTATTGTAAATGATGCCGGTTTAAAGGTGATATTTGCTGATCAAATGACGATTTCATTGGTTGATCAGGAGCGCTCAAGTCTTCAATGTCGTCGGTTTTTGAGTATTGAGTCACGGGTATTGAATTGGGAATTTCTTCCAGCATTAACAGATAACAAAGATCCACTTGAACATTTAGAGCAAATATCGGCTGATGATATTGCTCTGATAATGTACACATCCGGTACAACAGGTCTGCCCAAAGGGGCCATGTTGACCCATGGTAATCTTTTTTGGAATGCGGTTAATGTAGCTTTCAGTGAAAATAATATGCAGACAGCGACACTGACTTGCGCGCCATTATTTCATATAGGTGGTTTGAACGTGACAACACTGATTTCTTTGGCATCTGGGATAGAGGTAATTCTTCATCGCACTTTTGAGCCTGGACAAGTATTGAGGGACATAGAGAAATATCGTGTCTCAACAATGTTTGGTGCGCCTACTATGTTCCTAATGATGTCGCAGCATGAAAATTTTGCCACCACTGATTTGAGTTGCATTTTATCGGTTACGGTTGGCGGTGCGCCTGTGCCAGTTCCCTTGATTGAAATTTACGGTGCTCGAGGAATTAGCTTCTGTCAAGGGTATGGGCTGACGGAGACCGCTCCATATGCAAGTATCCTTGCTAGCCATTTGACTAGTGAAAAAATAGGATCTGCTGGTCGTCCTCCTCTCTATACAGATATTTGCATAGTAGATTCTGAAAATAATACTCTACCTGCTAGTGAGTTAGGAGAGGTATGTATTAGAGGACCAAATGTGATGAAGGGTTATTGGAATCGCCCTGAAGCAACTGCCGAGGTAATCGATCACAACGGTTGGTTTCACAGCGGAGACATAGGATACCTCGATAATGATGGCTTTTTGTACCTCTGTGATCGCCTCAAAGATATGATCATCTCTGGGGGAGAGAATGTGTATCCAGCTGAAGTAGAGAGTATTTTATATGCTCATGAGGCCATCACCGAAGTTGCCATAATTGGTCTGCCTGATTCAAAGTGGGGGGAGGCTGTGGTTGCTGTGGTGGTGCCTCAACCAGACGCAAATTTGCAATTAGAAGAATTGCGTAACTTTGCTAGCTCGCAACTCGCTCGATTTAAGTTGCCTACGCGATTACACTTTGTTGATGTTTTGCCGAGAAATCCCGCTGGAAAAGTGCAGAAGTTTGTCCTGAGAAAGCAATTAGCTCAATAGAACCTTTTTGTAATTGCTACCTAGGCAAATATTCCATGTAAGTGCCACTCTTTGCTCTGTTTTTCCCAATATAACCAGTAACGTGATCCTTGAGAATCATGTGCTACATAGTAATCACGTTGTTGCTCACCCTGCCACCAGTTTTCAGACAAGCGTTCAGGCCCACGTAACAGTGTCAAAGGTTCGTTCCAATAGGGTTGATTATCGAGGTTTTGTAATCGTAAAGGTGTATTTGTCAGCCACAGTGGTTGTAATGGTAAATGTCTACCACTTGATGTTTTGGGAGAGCATGTATTGGCGGACAGATTCGCTTTTTCTGGTAAGTACTCTGCCTGAAAGCAGGGTTGATATATAGCATCAGTTCCCAACTTAGCCGTGACCTGATCTAAAAAATGAATTTTTTTTATATATTTTTTAGTGAGAAAAAAATCTAGGGTTTCATTAGTATTGATAATGAATTCCTTACTATATAAGACAATCCTTTCGATACTATTTGGTAAATTGAGTTGTTCAAGTTGTAAACGACTGAGGGTAAAAAAAACATCAGAGCCATAACATGGATGTGATAGCTCAATGACCATAGATTTTGGTTGTCCTTGCATTGGAGAGAATTGCCAATAGATCTTCTTGCAATTTACCTGATTTGTGCGGAGATGCTTTTGGAGTCGTGTCAATAATATTTTCATTGGGGCATGTAAATCTTCTTTGCTATAAAATCCACTGGGATTTTCTAGCATATCTTTGAATTTTTTAGGTGCTGTGTAGCGTTCTTGCAAATCATTTTGAGTAGTTAAGAGACTTATTTTGGAGAGAACTTCGTTATCAAATCGACGGCATGTAGAGGTGCTTGGTAGAGTTAGGAAATCACCTACAGTAATGATGCCTAAATGCTTAAGACTATTCTCTTGAGAGCGTTTAAGTGTTAGTTGGCTTAATTTTATTGAATACAATTGTTGAATTAGCTCTTTATTTTTAGGTATTTGAGTATGAAACTTATTTTTTATTGATAGGCGCGCCGCTAATGAGTTGCGTCCAACTCCCGTAAAGACTCGGCTGCATTTCTCCTTTAAGTGCTCTTTTAATTGCTTGAGTAATTCAGAATAACTACCGTAAAGCTTTTTACAATTAGACAATTCCATACTAAGGCCAATATTTTGATAGATAATTAGTTCGGGACTAAAGTTGTAGGCAATAAGGGTTAGTTGTTCGAAATAGAGCCTTTCTTTTTTATTATTTCGAATTTTTATATGTAAATCGGGGCATAGAGTTATTGCAGTTGACAAGGACATTTGTTCTTGAATACCAAGCTGCTTTGCAGCATCGTTGCAACAATATATACATTGTGTTTTTTGACTTTGAGTTATAATTGCCTGCGGATATTGTGAGAATTGTTTTTTAGATTCTTTAAATTGAGCATCTATAGCCAATAAAGGAAAGTGCAGATAAAGCCAGATTTCTCGTTTTTTAACTGTCTGAGGCATGTAGTCTATATCTGTTATAGATTTTTATATTAAAATCAGGTATTAAGTATGTAGCCTTGGGTTTCGTTAAGGCTAAAAGTTAAATCAGTATTCTTATGATTATTATGTATCGGTACGGGTAGTTGGTGCAGTAAAATACGTTTTGTATCACTTATATGCGTTTTTAACTCTATTTGTGAAGAAGAATTTAATCCGTTGAATTTTAGTACTTTTACTGTTATTTCGTGTAGCTTCGAATTATTAATTTCCAGTCTTAATGCGGCAGGAGAGTACAGTGAAATATGTTCTAACTGGTTGTATAAAAAAGCCGGTTGATAATTTTCAGTGGCAGCTAATTGTATTCGCCTTAAATTACTATAGTTAAATTTATATTGTCCTATCCATGCGACCAGCATAATCTCATTTCTTATGCTATGTTCAGCACTCCATAACCATTCATTACGACACTTGCTGTGTATGACGAAAAGATTTTCAAGTTTTATGCCAGCCGAAGCCCAAGAAGGAGCATAAGGTTGATAGGGTGGATCAAGAAGGACACACAATCCTTCGTTCTGCGTATGCTTGATTAATGTCGGAAAAATTAGACTCAACTCACCAATACCATGACGACTAAAATTTGCTTCGATTAATGCTTGTCGTGGCCAACCTCCACATAATAGATTATCTAATTCTGGATATTGGGTTGTTAAGGAATCTTTTATGATCGAACGATTGTGACCACGCCAAATATCATGACGTGTTAGAAGTGTCTCTAGATTTGAAGATTCCCGCATTAATCCACCTTTTATACTGTTAATATATACAGTATTTATAGAAAAGTCACCTATTTTTTTATTTTTATAAACGGAGATATAGTTATTTATGGTTATATGAATGTTACCCTGCTGAGTAGCACTATGAAATGTACAGATGTTAATTTCGGTCAAGTTATACATTAACTGTGTAGCCTCTTCGTCTCATCGCCTGTACGGCAAAAAAATGATACAACCTGGTATGTCAACGTTGCATTTTTGATTCCAATTATTCAAAGTACAACGCATTTCTGGGTATCAGCTGCTCCTTTCTTGGCGCAGTTATTGGTGCTGATGATGAGCATTTGATGGTTGCGGAGACTGGTACAGGTAAAATTCATCGTTACTGGCTTAAATGCGAGTATACTGGATGAAAAGATTTGTCTGCGGAGCCTCTAAAGGAACATGTGGATTATATTTCTTTCAATGCAACTGACACTTTTTAGATGAGTGCGAATTTGATAAGCACATCACACTCTGTCGTGATGGCCTCTGACATACATGCAGCTAGGTAATTTGCCACGCAATTTTTCTTTAAATCCCAAGGGGAAGAAGTATAAAATTGGGAGTAGGTGTATATGGAAAAGTTAAACAGTATTTGCAATATGAGCGAAACGCTTATCACAATATCACGAGTACTTATGGAAAGGAGCAATACTTTTTATTGGAGGTTTGAGATTTTTTGGACTACCTACCTTCTATTCAACAAATGTTCTTCATTAATCCATACTAAATTCATAATAACGAAACCTAATGAATCTATCCGGCTACTGACGCAGGCTGATCTGGCACCCATATTTGATTTTTACTGACCTTTACTAGGCCAACATCGGCCCTAATTTCATCGCTATACCCATATCACCCTGAATCTTTAGTTTTCCAGACATAAAAGCCGCCGTGCCATCAAGTTCTCCAGCGGCCATCAACATAAAATTTTCCATACTCAAGACCATGGTACACTGAGCATCGGCATCATCATTATTAATTATATTGGGCGTCTGTGTAGCATCCAGGAAGAGTTTTCCGCTATCACCAAAATCAAACTTTACCGTGGCTCCGAGTCCACAATCTTCGCCAATTTTTTCTTTTAAACCGGCGGTTACTAGTTCAAGTGACATACAAGTTTTCCTCTATTTAAGTATACCAACCGAAAATTATCGGGTTATTATTACAGACAAGGTTACTTTAAAAATCTGAGGACTTAAAAGCAAGATATAAATGTCACATTATGGCTTGTAGCAACACTTTTTCTCACATCCAAGCATGGACTATGTAAAAATCTGTTTCTCGCGGTTTGTAACCGCAAATTTCCGAGAAAAGCTAAATATGAAAAAAATTGCACTATTCGTTGATGTCCAGAATATCTTTTACACTGTGAAAGATAAATATGGGTGTTATTTTAACTACAGAAGACTCTTAAGTGAGTTAAAAAATGAAGGTGAAATTGTGACTGCTAAAGCCTATGCTATTGATCGTGGGGATCGGAAACAGATAAGATTTCAGAATTTTTTAAGAGATTCGGGGTTTAACGTAAAGCTGAAACCTTACATTAGCCGCGCCGATGGTTCGAAAAAAGGTGACTGGGATGTTGGGATCACGATCGATATAATGGATACGGTTTTTTATAACAAAAACAATATCGATTGCATCGTTTTGTTATCAGGTGATGGTGATTTTGACTTATTATTGCGCAGATTAAATGGCTGGCCCGAATTATCCTCAATTGTTTATGCTGTTAGAGAACAAACTGCGCGATCTGTTATAGAGGCAGCCTCGGAGTTTCGACCAATCTGCGAACCTTTATTGTTAAAGAACTCTCTGTGATAAGCTCAGAGGATTTCAAAAGACGCTTTTCAGAAGACCTCCATCGATTAAATATTTTGTCCAGTAATATAGCCAGCGAATTTGCTGCCCAAAAAGGCACAAATCTGCCTACATTCCCCAGGTTCGCCGAAACGTCTTGCCGGGACCTGTTGAATTATACTTAGTTAAATTTCATCCTCCGGCGCTGCATTTTTCTCTGCATTTACTGTAAATTCCTCTTCTAATTTTTCTGTTAAAAAAGATCCAGGCAATAGCTGATTAGTAGTTATGCCTCTGTGGGCTGGGGAGCGTGAAACCTCCGAGAGAAAAGAGGAGAGACCTACTCGCGCTCCGCTGGAAAGATCTAAACCTTGGATTGGCATTTTTACCGATACAGAGGCAATGTTAATAATCCGTCCAAATCCCTTGGCAATCATAGAATCGAGAGTTTTTTGTATCATTCTTTTAGGGGTTATCATATTCATTTCAAGACCTTTTTCTATATCACTCTTGCTCAAGGACTGGATTCAACAAAAGGCGGGCCACCATTGTTGTTGATTAAGATAACGGGATGAGGACATTTTGCTAACACAAAATCCTGTCCCAGCTCGCTTCGATATCAGCAATTGCTATTTGCACTTTTTTATTACGCGTTTCAATAATTTGATTCGTTGCTGCTAAAAGGCTTTGGCGGTCTCGTCCAGACAAAGTTACTTTAAGTCCCGCTTGTGCGAGAGCTGAGGCGCACGCAAAGCCCAATCCTCTAGAGGAGCCACAGACTATCGCCTTTTTCCCAGCAATACCCAGATCCAATGGTTAAACTCATTATTTTTAAGATCTCACTGTTTTTTCGTGCTTGAAACATTTTAAATCTCTCCATACTGACATGTTTTTACGTTGTTGTGCCATACTCTCCTTTAAAATTTACGTGACGTTTCATAACGGGATCAAAAAACTATATCTGCTGGTTTCCTATTTCGTTCGAGAAGCGAAAAGGACTGTTAAAACGCTATTCATTGACCAGTTAATTATGGATGGTCTTTAGAGGAGGAAAGATGAGTCAAATAATTAGAACAAAGGGCGCGCTCTCCTACCTAATGGTGGTGTTTTTAAACGCGTTCCTAGATCTTGGGCATAAGATCACCATTCAGAACACAATTTTAAAAGTTTATGATGGTGAGCATCAGATTATTCTGACTGCAATACTTAATGCACTGATCCTTCTTCCATTTATTATATTATTTACACCTGCGGGATTTGCCGGAGATAGATTCCCAAAAAACATTGTAATGCGTGTTTCAGCGGCTTTCGCAGTTGGAGTAACGCTTGCGATAACTTTTTGTTACTACACCGGGCAATTCTGGATTGCTTTTGTAATGACTTTTATTTTAGCGATGCAAAGTGCTATTTATTCGCCAGCTAAATCCGGATACATAAAATCGTTATTCGGAAAAGACCGTCTTGCAGAGGGGAATGGGCTGGCGCAGGCTACTGTTATTTGCGCAATTTTACTTAGCACCTTTCTTTTTTCACAGGTGTTTGAAAATTTCTATCGGAGTGACGCTGTCACTGAGGCAGATGTTTTGGTCGCAGTTGCACCAATCGGGTGGCTCTTAGTAGCAACTAGTTTGCTGGAGGTCTTACTTTGCTATCGACTTCCGACACTCGATGTCGGGACTAAATCTGAGTTTAGACCAGTTGAGCATCTCTCAGGGCGGGCAGCTATAAGGGCACTTAAACCATTAATATCTAACGATATCATTCGGTTATCTGTCCTTGGCTTGGCGGTTTTCTGGGCTGTGGGTCAGGTACAGTTGGCGGCTTTTGGGAATTTTGCCGAACAGGTCCTTGGAATAACCGACACCCGAATTATAAATGGAACGATTGCATCTAGCGGTGTCGGAATTGCATTGGGATCTTTTCTTGCGATGCGCTGGTCTCGGGGTTACATAGAAACTGGATTAATACCGATTGGTGCGATGGGTGTCTGCACAGGACTTTTTTTGGTGATCCACATTAATGTGATTTGGGTGCATGCGGTTAATTTTTTTATAATGGGAATTGCAGGCGGTTTGTTTATTGTGCCGCTTAATGCATTGATTCAGTTCAATGCACGCTCAGAAGAACTGGGCACGGTCATAGCTGGGAATAATTTTCTCCAAAACATAGCAATGACAACTTTTTTAATGTTGACCTGTGTGCTCACCATCTTAGGAGTCTCTGATTATCTGTTTCCGATCATCGCCGTTGTTGCTCTGACGGGCTGTATTTTTACTGTGTTAAAACTGCCTCAGAGCTTAGTCAGGTTTATTTTTAGCTCGACAGTTAAACGACATTATAAAATAAAAGTTTCGGGGTTGAATTCTATCCCCGAGCAAGGTGGAGTTCTTCTTCTAGGAAATCATATTAGCTGGATAGACTGGGCTATTCTCCAGATCGCGGCTCCTAGACCTATTCGGTTCGTGATGGAAAAATCTATTTATGATCGTTGGTATATAAATTGGATTGCCAAGATTTTTGGCGCTGTCCCCATTGAAGTGGGAGGCGGGGGAAATGAGGCCCTTTCTAAGATTTCTGTGTTGCTAGATCTGGGAGAAGTTGTTTGCATCTTTCCGGAGGGTACAATTTCAAGAACAGGACATCTTGTTCAGTTTCGGAAAGGTTTTGAGAGAGTGCCCTCACTAGTTAAAAATACCTATGTAATTGTTCCATTTTATCTCCAGGGTCTCCGTGGCAGTCAATTTTCAATGTCTTCGACTCGCTTGAGAGAGAGTTACTCGTATAGTCCATTGAGAGAGCTTGTGGTAACTTTTGGATCACCTTTAGCCAATGATGTGTCAGCCGGAGTTGTTAAACGTGAGGTTTTACGACTGTCCGTGGCGTCGTGGCAAACACATGTGGAGACGTTGCCAACGCTTCAAGACGCTTGGATCACAAGTGTCAAAAGATCAAAAAACCTTCCCAGCTTGGTCGATGAGGGATCAAAGCCCCTTACTGCTATTCGTGCTTTATGCGCTGCGATTGCGATTTCTGTAAGAATCTCTAAAAAAGTGGTAAACCAAAATGTTGGTCTATTACTACCCTCAAGCGGGGGGGCAGCATTGGCAAACATGGGAAGTTTATTGGCGGGAAAGACGGTGGTGAATCTCAATTACACCTCTAATTTTTTGGATATTAAAGCTGCCTGCGAGACCGCAGAAATTAAAGTAATTGTGACATCAAACACCTTTCTAAAAAAACTCAAGGCACGTGGCATCGATATCCGAGCCGCCTTTCAAGGTCAAGAACTGATACATTTGGAGGAGTTGGTTAAAGAAATCCCCAAATTAGAACTGGGTTTTTATTGGTTAATTGTTAAGTTGTTACCCGAAAATTTTGTGAGACAAATTTATAGTCGTAATGAGAATACGGATAAAGTCGCAGCTATTTTGTTTTCCAGTGGTAGTGAGGGATCCCCCAAAGGGATTTCCCTAACGCACAAAAATATAATGGCGAATATTAAACAAGTTTCTGAGATTGTAAATGCTCAGCCTAATGATGTAATGATGGGTTCATTGCCGTTGTTTCATGCGTTCGGACTCACTGTTACTACTCTTCTTCCGCTAATTGAGGGGATTCCTCTGGTGTGCCAGCCTGACCCGACAGACGCTCTTTCGACTGCAAAATCAATTTCCCGGCACGGGGTAAGCATTATGTGCGCCACTTCATCATTATTGAGGCTGTATAATCAGAATAAAAAGATCCATCCTCTGCTATTAGATAGCCTTCGTCTTGTTGTCTCTGGGGCCGAGAAGCTCGATGATAGAGTACGTCAGGATTTTCAGGTTAAGTTTGGCAAAGCAGTTCTGGAGGGTTACGGGACCACCGAAACCTCACCAGTAGCTACGTGCAATTTGCCGGACCAATTGGAACCGAGCAGGCTGAAGATTCAAAAGGGTAGTCAACTCGGAACCGTTGGTATGCCACTGCCGGGAACTAGTTGTATCATCGTGGATCCAGAGACATTAGATGAACTACCCATTGGTGATGCTGGCATGGTGTTGATCGGTGGACCACAAGTCATGCAAGGTTACCTCGGCGAGCCTGATAAAACGAAAGCAGTTATTAAGGAGATCGACGGTTTTCGATGGTATATGACCGGAGATAAAGGAATTATCGACGAAGATGGCTTTCTTACTATTATAGATCGCTATTCGCGATTTGTAAAAATAAGAGGTGAAATGATCAGCTTAACGGCAGTCGAGCGTGTTCTTAGAAGTGTTATATTAGAGGGAGTTGGAATAATTGCGGTTGGGTTACCTGACCACTTGAGGGGTGAAAAAATTGTTCTAGTAAGTGATCAAGAGCTCGATCTAACCTCAATTCGTAAAAAGATGTTAGACCTTGGTTGCCAGGCTCTTATGCTCCCATCTGAATATCAGGTTGTTGATTCAATTCCTCTTCTCGGTAGTGGGAAAGCCGATGTGCGAAGAGCACGCTCGATGGCAATTGAGCTCCAATAGGGGGAAGTTAATACTGTAAATCTATATTCCATACACCCGTCAAAATACACACATTGGTGTGATGGGTGATAAACTCTCCGCTTAGCCTATGTCGATGGTTGTAAAGTTTAAGACTGTTGGAATTAGCGAGGAGACGGACAAGGCAGGTACATCAGGTGTGACAAAAAACCTTAGCTAAACACTTTAGTGATTAGTTTAGCGCGTTCTACACTTTTAGACATTATATGGACGACTAAATGATTGACCCGAGACATTTTAGATTCATATTTCAATTTTTACTCAAAACGTCACCAAGGCAAGACAATGAATGCTGCGTCGGGACGGCTTGGTTATTACGCAATTTTCGCTTTACCACAAATTTATGGGGGAGATTATGACACAGGTCAGTAGAGGTCTGCTTTCGGGCACGAATACCTTAATTCTTGAACGAAAAGGAGGTAATCTAACGATCTGGCTTAATCGGCCCGAAGTCAAGAATGCCCTCTCAATTGAAATGACCGAGGGGTTAAACAGTACCCTAAAACAAGTTGAGAATGACCGGACGATCAGAACGATTGTATTGCGTGGAAAGGGCGGATTCTTCTGTGCTGGAGCAGATTTAAAAGACTTTCAATCGGTAGCTCAACAGGGAAGTGCTATTGATGTTGCAAAGGGCAATCGGTCCTTTGGGTTCCTGATGAGTCAGCTCAATGAGCAGCCTCAGGTGGTAATCATATTGGTAGAGGGTGCTGCGATCGGTGGTGGCCTTGGCCTTGCTTGTGTTGCCGATGTGACGCTCGTGATGAGTGATGCCCGTTTCCGTCTTAGTGAGACCAGCTTGGGTATTCCTCCAGCACAAATAGCTCCATTTGTAACAGAACGTGTGGGGCTGATGCAGGCACGCCGGTTGATGCTAACTGGTGCCCGATTTAATGGGGATGATGCGGTTGCGCTCGGAATCGCGCATGATCATGCTTCGAGTGTAGATGAACTTGAGGCCAAGGGCGAGAAGATACTACATCAGATTTCGGCATGCGCGCCTGAGGCGAATGCGGTAACAAAGTCGATTCTTTTCGAGACCTTGCGAAAACCCAGGGGTGAGGCTCTTGACTTTGCCGCAGAACGTTTCGCTGGATGCATTCTTGGTCAAGAGGGGCAAGAGGGAGTCTCAGCTTTTGTCGAAAAGCGTAGACCCTATTGGGTGTCCAATCTAAATGGAGAGAGCGGTCTGTGAATCGATTTTACAGTATCCTTTCGGCGAACCGCGGCATAATGGCTGGCATGGTTATGCGAACGGCAAATGCTTTGGGTTGTTAGATGGTTGCAGTCCATGTTAATACGGACCGTGGCGCTTTTCATGTAGGTCTTGAAAACGAGGCAATTAGTCTCGAGCCGGGAACTTTAAATGAGACTAATTTATCAGTCAATTGAACTATCAGAGCTGCGAAACCGAGCCGAGCCCGAGCTGTGCACCAAGGATTCAGATTTCTAAATGAAAATCTTTCCTTTGCCAAGTTTCAAGAAGAGGGACTAGCTCTCTCAGGGCTTGCTCCGAGGACAACTGAGGTGATGAGGTAAATTAAGGCACCCGCAAAACGGCTCATGGCAGAGTCAAGTTTTTCTTGTGTCCCTGAACCCGAAGTGGTTGCGCATGATGTTAATTTTTCTAGCGCGATTTACTATGCAATAGATGCTTTTAGGAGGCAATGATTACATATGGTTTTGAAGCTCTGGCATTGCAGTTTATCGCGATCAATAAGGCCGCTCTGGACTATGGAAGAGATGGGGCTTGAGTATGAGTTGGTCTGCATGAAATTCCCTCCTCGTTTTCTTCACTCTGGGTACACCGATATAAACCCCATTGGCACTGTGCCTTTTTTTACAGATGGTTTTGTCGAGATGACTGAGTCGACTGGCATCTGCCAATATCTTGTCGACCGATACGGGCCTACCCCACTCTCCGTTGGTGTGAATGAGCGAGATTATGGTCCTTACATAAATTGGCTCCACCGAAGCGATTCAACTCTTACTTTTCCACAGACATTGGTGTTGCGGTATTCCCAGTTAGAGCCGAAGAAGCGTCGTCACACGCAAGTGGTACAGGATTATTCGCAGTGGTTTTTTTCTCGGTTACGATCTCTTGAGAGTGTGGTGAGAAAACGAGAATTTTTATGTGCGGATCGATTTACAATTGCTGATATAAGTGTCGGTTTTGCACTATTGTTCGCGGAAATCTTGGGTCTTCGAGCGGGTTTTAAGGAGCACACCGAGGCCTACTATGTGCGCCTCAAGACGCGTCCTGCATTTATAAAAGCATGTTCGTTGTGATCACCCACATCGATTTGTTCGATTATAATGAGGGTGCATCAGCCAACAATAACTACCTAGTTTTGAATGCCCGCACCTAAGGCGATTAACACTTATGGTAACTCATATGTCAGAGTGTCAGCTCATACTAGTCATTGTCTCCATCTAAAGGGAAGCCTTAAACGTAATTCACACTGAGCAAGTAGTATAAACGGCGGTGCACTTGTGAGGTGAAGAATTGTCATTGTGTCCCCCAATTTTAGCCTTGGGTATCGGCTTACTTAGCCTCTTTCCCTGTCGTGAGAGGCGACTTAGGATAGGAGTAAGAATTGTGGTTGTAGAAAAAATACTGCTTTTACAGGATGCGAAATAATATTTCACAACTCAGCGAAACTCTTGATAACGTTGCGTTGACTAGCGAGTTGCGCTAAAGTGAAATAGTTCACTATCAGCAAGAGACTTATATTGCCGTCTAACCCCTCAATAAAACTGACACAGATAGGGTAGAGGGGTGTTAACTCGAGTCAAACAATGAATCACGGAGAGGATTATAGATAACAAGTCGTGGGTTGGCTCGACAAATCAAGGGAGCTGAAAATCAGTAATGTGCGCAAGCAACTTGATTTTAAGGTCGATGACCATATGGGAACCAGTTCAGGAGAGTAAAGTTCGCTGCAGTGAACCACACCCTTCAGCAGCCCGGATTCAGGAAAATATAACGGAGTATATTTTGTCTTGTTAGATATTGCGCTGTTTAATCGCGGCAAATTCTCTAGTGTTCTTTTCTAAATGAGGTACAACTGAGGCGTATATACCAATCGGGTGTTGTGCCTTACGAATCAATTTTAAGTTTCATTTAATTCTTCAGGGTAATTTAAATAATATTTGGTTCGACTGCACTTTATTTTATAAATACGAAACCTTAGTGGAGGAAGGTAAGAAGACCAATATGGATTATTTTAAAGAGATTTTTCCGCTAGTTGGATTGTCCATGATTCCGACACTTTAACAGAGTTGTCTACAAAGCCTAAATGGCTCTAGTTTTTTGCTTACTACCCTCTGACCGACAATAGTAAATAATCAGAGGAATATTATCTTGTGAACTTCCATGCGTCATGGAGAATATTACTTTTGCTCATCGTGAGGATCTGTAGTTCCGAGCAACTCATGCTTAACTAATGGTCTATTTTTTCAAAGTCGGGAAATCCAAAACATGAACAGAAAGGCAACAGAGCCACCAACTAGTCGTAGTTCCCCGAAATAATACATAAATGACGATTGATATTTAGTTCAAAATTAACCAGTATTTGCATCGAGAACGTAACTTTGCATGGATACATATTGTCGACTTGACAAGAATTTTTATTATCAACCACAAGGAATTATAAGAAAGAGATGTAGTTTTTGTGTGATTGAGTCGCAATAATTATAATATAATTAAAACGTCAGCGCTGACTTTATATTTATCAGCAATTTAGAGTATTTAGGAGAAGTTTTAATGGATGTTACATTTACCAAAGAAGATTTGGCTTTTCGGGATGAGGTGCGCGAGTTTTTTGCCACTGAATACGATTCCTCCGTGGCAGGAAGTTTAAATTTAGCAACCATTAGCGATGGTGCTTGCTACAAAGATGCCATTGTAAAGTGGCAAAAGAAGCTCCACGCAAAAGGCTGGATCGCGCCCGGTTGGCCAGTGGAGTATGGCGGAGCTGGTTGGTCCATAACTCAAAAATTTATTTTTGAGACTGAGCGGGGAGCGGCTGGCATTCCAGCAGTCATTCCCTTTGGAATCAGTATGGTTGCGCCGGTGATATACACTTTTGGAAATGAACAGCAAAAGAAGAAATTTTTACCCCGAATACTATCCAGTGATGACTGGTGGTGCCAAGGTTATTCGGAGCCCGGAGCGGGGTCGGATTTGGCAGCTTTGACCACTTCAGCAGATTTGGTCGATGGAGAATATTTAGTTAACGGTCACAAGATCTGGACATCATATGCACAATATGCCGACTGGATCTTTTGCTTAGTTCGAACGAGTAAAGAGACGCGAAAGCAGCAAGGCATAAGCTTTTTACTTATCAACATGAAAACTCCCGGAATTAGTATCAAACCGATAGTCACTATTGATGGGAGACATCATCTTAATGAGGTTATGTTTGAGGATGTTCGAGTGCCTACTGAAAATCTTATTGGTGAACAGGACAAAGGGTGGACATATGCGAAAGCTCTTTTAGCGCATGAACGAACTGGTATGGCCGAGGTGGCTGACTCAAAACGGGCTTTTTCTGAACTCAAGGAGCGCGCGAAGTATGAGGTTAACGGTGGTCGAGCAATGATTGATGATCCGTTGTTTCAAATGCGAATGTCAGATGTTGAGACGGAGCTGATGGCTCTTGAGTATACTGAACTTCGCGTTTTAGCTGCGATGGCTGAGGGAGGAACTCCTGGTCCTGAGTCCTCTCTTCTCAAGATCAAGGGAACAGAGATAACACAGGCAATACAGGAGCTTCAACTTCAACTAGTTGCATACTATGGAGGCGGAATTCCAAGCAACGTGCAAAAGGATGGATATGGACATGCTTTTGCCGAAGAAGCTCGTTGTGGTTATCTTTTTGGACGTGCAGCAACCATATATGGCGGGTCCAATGAGGTGCAACGTAACGTGATAGCTAAGATGGTACTAGGAGTCTAGCCAACTTTGAGGAGAGAAGACCCGTGAATTTCCAACTCAGTGATGAGCAAGCAATGTTGAGAGATAGCGTTGCAAGATACATAAAAGACCAATATAACTTTGATACAAGAAAAAAAATAATCTCGTCAGAAAAAGGAATGAGCACTGAATCGTGGGCGATGTTTTCTGACCTTGGATGGCTTTCGATACCCTTCTCGGAGCATTATGGCGGTTATGGTGGTGGTAATGAAGACATCGCTGTTATTATGGAAGAACTGGGTAAAGGAATAGTTGTCGAGCCTTTTGTTCCCACTATTATGTTGTTCGGTGGTTTGTTATCGCATTGCGGACCTAATAAAATTTCTGCAGATCTTATCCCAAAGATTATCGAAGGACGTTGTCTTGGCGCATTTGCTTATCTTGAGCGCCAGTCCCGTTTTGAGATTACCGATATTAAGACGACCGCTACCCATTCAAAGAAAGGCTGGTGCATAAACGGTTCGAAGTCTGTTGTATTAAATGGCTCGAATGCGACGCACATCATCGTGGCGGCGCGAACATCTGGAGGGCAGTACGACTCGTCGGGGATTAGCCTCTTCATGGTTGATGCAGACTCCCAGGGGATCTCAATCCTCCCTTATGGAATGATGGATGGCCATAAGGCGGCAAATATAAACTTTGATGGTGTTATAATTCCGGCAGATGCACTTCTAGGAAAGTTGGACGGGGGCATGAAATTTGTCGAAAAGATCATGCCGCAAGTGTTAATCGGTCTATGTGCAGAGGCAATAGGCATTATGGCTGTGCTAAATGAAGCCACAATAGCGTACACGAAGACACGCCATCAATTCGGTGTCCCAATTAGCTCTTTTCAAGCCCTCCAGCATCGTATGGTTGATACGTTTATGGCAGCTGAACAAGCACGATCCATGGTTTATCGTGCATTGTGTGCCTTCAGTGAGGGCAGCCTAGAGGTTGAGAATGAACGAATGCGCTCACTACATGCTATGAAAATTACAGTAGCTAAGTCTTCTAAGCTTATCGGCGAGGAGGCTATCCAAATTCATGGGGGTATGGGAATGACCGATGAACTCAATATCGGTCATTATGTTAAGAGACTCATGACGATAAACCTTATGTTCGGCGATGGAGATTACCATCAGAGAAGATTTAACCAGATAAGCTATGAGGCGGCATGACTTTTTTTAACACAGCATTGTAATTATAAATAAAAAACTGTGCGTTGACGCGTCAACAAAGAAATTTAAGATAGCTATGAAGCAGTCGCTGCCAATTTAGAGAGACGTATACTTATTATCTCTTCTGCTTCAGCCATGATTCGTTTGATGAGTGCTTCGACGCTTGGTGAATCATCTATCAAGCCTGCGACCATACCACAAGACCAAGCTCCGGCATCCATATCTCCTTTCGCCATAATCTTCGGATAGATACCAGCTACCTCATCGATAACGTCTTCAAATGCCAATTTGTCTCCAAGTACTTTTTCTTTCTCCAGAAGCCTAGTTACAGCGGCATTCTTTAAAACGCGTTCAGTGTTGCGCAGAGGGCGCATCACTAAAGCGGTATCAAGTTCTGATGCGGCTATGATCGCCTGTTTTACGTTCGGGTGAACTGGTGCTTCTTCCGTGGCAACAAACCGAGTGCCCATATTTATACCATCTGCACCAAGAGATAGAGCAGCTACCAAGCTGCGTGCATCAGCCATCCCGCCAGATGCTACAAAAGGTATTGTAAGTTCGTCAGCGGCTCTTGGTAACAAGATGAAGTTTGGTATGTCGTCCTCACCAGGGTGCCCACCGCACTCAAAGCCATCTACCGATACCGCATCGCAACCAATTCTCTCTGCTTTGAGGGAGTGACGCACTGACGTGCATTTATGTATCACCTTTACGCCAGCTTCTTTCAGCATTGGCAGCCATTTCTGAGGATTATTCCCGGCTGTTTCGACTACAGTGACTCCTCCGGCTATTATTACCTTAAACAGCTCCTCGTAGTTGGGCGGCGTTAGGCTCGGCAAAAACGTCATGTTAACCCCGAAAGGTTTATCTGTCATCTCACGACAGCGAGCTATCTCATTAGCTAATTTCTCTGGTGTGCCTAAAGTAAGTGCAGTAATAATTCCGAGGCCACCGGCATTTGAAACAGCTGCGGCTAGTTCTGCAAAACCGACATAATGCATGCCACCCTGTATTATTGGATGTTCTATTCCAAACAGTTCAGTGATCCGAGTTTTCATGGTGCATCCTGTGATTCAGTATTTTAAAAGTTAGTATAACTCACTCTGAGTAAATGAGACATATCGTGACACCATATTAACTATATCTAATTCTTATCCTGTCAAAGGTTAAACTTATCACAATTGTGACTCCGGAGAATGAACTTTTGGTGGATCGGGTAATTTAATGGTAGAAAAATCTAAAGACTTTGAATTCCATAGTGCTGAAAGGCTCCGTATAATGTCTACCCCAGAGCTCCTGTCGCTTAGGTACTCAAGCTTAAACAAGAGCTCACTCATTTTTGGTCTTCAATAAAATGACTTATAAGGAAGCATTAACAATGTCAAACCATAACGCCCTCCAAACTTTTGGTCGCTCTGGCAACCCAGCGCTCAGTGATGCAACATTTAGTAATGAAGCCCAAAATGCTCGTTCGCAAGTTCAAGATCTCGGTCTTATGACGTTAGAGGGAACGGTGAACAAGACCGGGATCCTTCTTCTTCTCGTAATGATTTCGGCCTCATATTCATGGAATCTTTTTTTTCGAAGCGGAGATGCCTCGGGTGTTATGCCCCTAATGATGGTTGGCGGCATTGGCGGCTTTATTATTGCCCTTGTAACAATTTTTAAGAAGCACTGGGCTGGCAAGACAGCACCAATCTACGCCCTGCTAGAGGGCCTTTTTCTGGGAGGCATATCAGCGATTTATGAGGCACAATTTCAAGGAATTGTGATCCAGGCGATTGGATTAACTTTGGGAACGCTAGCGTCATTACTTTTCCTTTACAAAACCGGAATAGTCAGGCCCACAGAAAATTTTAGACTTATGGTCGTCTCAGCTACTATGGGCATCTGCTTGCTGTACTTCGTTAGCATGGTCATGAGTATGTTTGGGTCTGGGATAGGGTTCATCCACTCTAATGGTATCATTGGGATTGGGTTTAGTTTATTTGTGGTAGCGATCGCTGCACTCAACTTGGTGCTTGATTTTGATTTTATCGAGTTGGGAGCCGAGCAGGGAGCACCTAAATACATGGAGTGGTTTGGGGCGTTTTCATTAATGGTCACACTCATTTGGTTATATTTAGAGATGTTAAGACTCCTTGCCAAGTTGAGAAGCCGATAGTGGATTTTAATAGCCTCTTTTTTGGTATGGTTTCCGTAGGCTCGTTAGCAATTTTTTTTTACCTCGGGCGATTTAAAGCCTCGCGAAGGCAGTTTGAGCGGGAAGATCGTATCGATTGGACAACCAGGAAGTTCTCCTTTTGGAAGATTTTTATCTGCAGCGTTGCTGTAGTCTCAGCATTGGTGTTAATTGAATACCTTTTTTGAGAAGAGTCGATTCTAAATAATTTACAGGGAACCCTTATGAAGGAAATGTCATGGAAAATATTCCTATATTATTGCATGGAGCTATTGTTGGACTGATTGTTTATCAAAGTGCGATTGTAGCGCCAAACGTATTTCGGCTACTTCCACAACAGGAGAGCTCACTGTTCCTTCGATCCATTTTCCCACGGTTTTTCCTTATAATCATTGTTTTGTCGTTGTTGGGGAATTTGTGTGCGCTACTCTACCTAAATTGGTCATCAGCAATCATCTGCGGGATTTCAGCTTTGCTCTCACTGGTGGCTTATGTTTTGATTCCGATGACCAACAGGAGCCGCGATGAAGGGGATGACGCGCAATTCAATCGTCTCCACCTAGCAAGTGTGATTATAACGATGACCATACTGTTGCTGAGTATCTCGGGTGTTTTGCTATGAGCGACTCCAAAGTTATTGTCTTGATCTGCGTCAGTTTGTGAGTTACGCGGTCTCTTGATTGCTAGCTTTAGCCCCAAAATTATAGTTTAAAGCTCAAACTTAATTACAGCATTAGCCTCGAAATAATTCTTATTGCCGTGATTTGGAGATCAAACGGCTTTATTACTCTACATTGTCTATGACTCTCATATTTAAGGAGGTAGTTCCAAAAATTTTCCTCGCGTATCGGGCAAGCCTATTGGAGTTCCTCTGCGAAACAGATATGAGGTGTGTAGATCAGCTTTGATATACTCCTTTGAAAAGGGATTTGATGAGTATGAAGCTTAGATTTGTCTCTGGCCAAAAAGCAGCATCTTATCTGTTAATATGGGTTAGATCACCATAAAGCGGCCTAGAAAAATAATTGTAATAATATGCTTTAGAAATATATTTTAAATTGTTGTTTTTTATACATCTTACATCCTTGAAAAGGAATTCTATTATAGTATTCCTCATCCCAAAAATCACTGCTTTGAGAAGAGAATAGGAAGGCCCTTGCATATTGTTCACATCGCTGATACTGGTCAAGTTCTTTTGAAAATAGTTGAATAAGTTTCGTTAAGTCCTCTATTTTTAGCCGCCGTTCATACATCCTAACACCTCCCCCATCTTCGCTATCAAGTAGTAAGGTATTTGCCCCATCTGCTGTCCATGCTTTCCAAAAAGGTTGGCCCGCAGTTTTACCGATATTCGGAGAGCCAGAATGAGCAAAGTTTCCCCAGTAATTCATTATTAATTTAGATAAAGCATCACGACTATTCTTTGTCGAAGGGTCATAAAGATTTGGTAGTGCTAGCCCACTTATAAACTCACCAAACACAAACTCTACTTCGAGTCCTTTTCCGGCCCCAATTAGTTCGGTCAAGTTCCAAAGAGAGTTAGTTTGCAGTTCATCCCAATCAAATCGATAGGTGAATACATTCATCGGTGCATCGACATCGAGACGACTTTTTGTAAATAATTCAGCCGGCTTTTCAACAGCGAGTGCATGGGTTTGTGCTGACCTTAATAACGCTTGGCGGGAGTAATCAATATTATTACGTATTCGCGGAAAAATCTTCGCAAATTGATAGACATTTTCTTTTTCAAAGGCCATATGAGATTTTGCATCATCACGGTTTGAACCGAGAATTATTGGAACATTATTATAATCCGTAGGATAGGCTAAAAGGCTCGGTATGGATTTCATCGGGAGCACAATCCCATCTCTTATAAGTTGTGGTATTTGGTGGATTTTCGCTCGTACAAATCGATTATTTAGATCTGCAAAGACTATCTGGCTTGCCTTTTGGCTACGTAAAATTGCAGCGAGATTTTCGTCATCGATTGATTGAATATCGCGCTTTGCCTCCTTCCTATTGGACGCTATCCCAAGATCTTGAAATAATTGCGCAATTAATTCGTTGCTGCTTGAAAAGTAACCATCAACCTCGTCATCGCTGAAGTTCTCTGCGTGGGCAGCAGACTCGGTTCTCATTGATCCGCTTTGAATAATTGCTTTATGAAATAAGCCTTCTGCAAGGGGAGAGGCAATCATTGCCATAATATTTCGTCCGCCAGAGGACTCGCCAAAAAGAGTGATATTTTCGTTGTCACCACCAAAATTAGCGATATTTTTTTTGACCCATGAAAGTGCTTTAATGATGTCTAAAAGGCCGAAATTAGCAGACGCGTCTAGTGGTATTTCATCAGTATCTCTGAATGCTCTGTGGGAAAAATTACCAAGGTGACCTAATCGATATCCAATGGAAACAAACACCACCTGCTGCATCCCTGCAAATTTGTGGCCACTTAGATGAGTCGCTGATCCCACCACATTACCTCCGCCGTGAATCCATACCATGACAGGCAATTGCTCTTCTGTTTGCGCAGAGTTTACCGCTGCTGATCGAGGTGCCCAGATATTTAAATAAAGACAATCCTCATCGCCCACTACAATACCATCAGAACCATTAACGCCAGATAACCTCGTCCATGGTTGTATGCAGGGTGATTCTGGATAAAGAGCCTCTAATGTCTTTTCCCAAAGTGCGGACGGCCTTGGTGCCCTCCATCGCATTACTCCTGTGGGAGGCTTTGCATAAGGAATTCCGAGCCAAACATGGGTATCCACAGGGCCATTGAATCCGATCACTGGCCCTGATTCTGTGGCTCTTAGCGTTGCTGGATCGGCTTTTTGAGCAACAAACGCCGGTGGAGAATAGTGATGTATGTTGTATATTTGACGATCAAAGTTTGCGTAAAACCATACTATTAATACAGTAGAAAATGTCAAAATTACTAAAGTCAAGAACCATTTGCTTTTTACCAATTTGTCTTAGCCTCATCTCAGATAAAATTTAGTTGACTTCATGAGTTGACTAAATAGCTTCGATGTTTCAAATCTCCAATCTACATGTCCATTATACTAAAAACTATCTCCATGCAGCTGAAAATTGCCACAAAGTGCTCTTTGATAAGGTAGCACAGGGACGATACGTTGGCGATTATGTCTTGATATGCCAAATTAATGCTAGCTCCACTTCGCCTATCGCAGAAATAATCGCGAATCACAATCAAGAGTAAAACCCATCGCACCATATGACTTCTTGTTAGACTCTCGTTGGATAGTAGACATTCGAAATTTCTGTCCCCAGGAGCACCTCCGGAACTCTGGGGGCGAACAGAATAATTGCGGCGAGCCTACAATTAGTAACGTATAACTTGTTGGGGTTTCCTCTAGTTGGCGACACTTGGATCATGTGGCTATCGGCCAATATAAGGCGAATTTGTCTCCGTCGCTAGTGCTGGACTGGACGTCTTCGCTCCTGAGGACGGTTATTGATATCAAATAGATACATATCGTTTTCGAAAACTCTGAACATGGCTGAGCTGGTCATTCCACCCGATGTTGTGAATAAGACTATATTATTTAGTTATCATTTTCTTGGAAATATGCGCCATTTCATAAACCGTGTACCACACAACTTAGTAAAATAAAAATGGATGAGATAGAGTTGGGTTACTAAAGCTAGAGAGAATTATCTCATCCTCTTCTGGATAAAAAGTGCTCAAGTTTAAACTTCTCCCAGAGAGCTGGACAGCTGGACCAAGTGTACTCACTGAACTCGTCACATTAATAAATTTTATTAGTTCCCCTTCAAGGCTGAGTTGTATCTTAAAACTCGGCATTGGTTCTAGCGCTCTCGCCCGCTCCCGCCAATCTGGTGGAACAATCTCGTGAGCTGCAAGCTGATCCCGAAGATGAATATCTCGGGGATCATTTGTGTAGAGTGAACGTTGCTCTAATGACATTAAAATTACAGATAGGGTATTTTCGCGATCACTAATATAAGAGCCAGCGCCCTCTCGAGAGAATAAAAACTCGGATAGATTTGTGGTTTTTTCAATTATGGAGGTACTCATGATCCGGCTAAACAGACCCACCCAGCCGCGGTTTACCATTAATATATCGTTTATGTCGTCCGTGAGTACTGATGGATATGGATCGAGAGCTTTAAGTGATAATGTCATCGATTTCCTAAGCCATTTCATCTCGGGCGCATGTATATCAAATACACTCGCCTGCTCCTCGGATGGAAGAAAACCAGCGGCGATCATCAATTGGTTGCTATCTCGTTGTCCGAGCGAAAATTCGGCGATGATTGTTGAAACTAGAATTCGACTGGGTTGGCTTCTACCATTTTCGAGACGACTGACGTGTCTAGCTGAACAGTTAATTCGATCTGCGAGTTGCTCTTGGCTCAATTGAAACAAGTTGCGCCAGAAGAGCAGAAATCTGGCAAACTTAAAAGTATCGTTCTGTAAATTTGACATCACATACTCGAATATCGGATTCACTGGGACTATTGTTTGTGTTTAAGCCCGTCCATTGCAAATAGAATGCCTAGACATTACATGTCGTGGCTACTTTATACTAAGTTCGGGCACACTTCCAACGCCAAATTTTTAAAAAGGCCCGACAATAATTAGTCCTGGCCTTAATGGGTCTCGTTTTAAGGGCAGAGAGATATATTTTTATAGGAGATTAAGGATGCCACAGTCCATTAAGAAGTCGGAGATAAAAAATTATAGTGGTTATGTATGCGAACCTACTGAGTGGTTTGAGGTCACCCAGGAACAGGTAAACATATTTGCCGACTGTACCCTAGACAGGCAATTTATTCATATAAATCCAGAGGCGGCGGCACAAACGCCTTTTGGCGGAACTGTCGCACATGGTTTTCTAACTCTTTCGATGCTTTCTCACTTTTCTGAAAGTTTTAACCTCGTAATGGAGGGAATCTACATGGGTGTCAACAAGGGTTTCGATAAGGTGCGGTTTGTCGCTCCCGTGCGAGTTGGAAGCAGAATTCGTTGTCATTCCACTATATTAGATATTTCAGAAAAACGGCCCGGTCAATATGACTTCAAAGTTGAGGCGACTGTGGAGATTGAAGGGGGCGAAAAACCAGCCATGGTTGCTGAGTGGTTAACGTGTCAAATGACTAATTAACGGTGACCTTGGAGAGAAATGATGAGTATTGGTTTTAGTGACCGAGTAGCGATAATAACTGGCGCCGGCAATGGTCTGGGCCGTTCACATGCACTTGCACTTGCGGAGCGTGGTGCAAAAGTGGTCGTAAACGATTTGGGTGGTGCGCGGGATGGCACGGGTGCATCGCCCGCTGCCGCAGAAGAGGTAGTCGAAAAGATTAAAGCATTGGGTGGGGAGGCTTTTTCGCATTCGGCCGATGTTGCAAATTTTGAAGAAGTACAAGACATGGTAGCTGAAACGCAAGCTAAGTGGGGTCGCGTTGATATTCTAATAAACAATGCGGGAATCCTAAGAGATAAGTCATTCAGTAACATGGATCTAGCGGATTTCCGGCTTGTGATAGATGTTCATTTAATGGGTTCGGTGAACTGTACCAAAGCGGTGTGGAATATAATGCGTGCACAAAATTATGGTCGTATAGTTATGACGACCTCTGCCAGCGGTATGTACGGTAATTTCGGCCAGACAAACTATGGTGCAGCGAAGATGGCAGTGCTTGGATTCATGAATACCCTAGCTTTAGAGGGAGGAAAAAATAATATCCATGTAAACGCTTTGGCCCCGACTGCCGGCACGCGTATGACGGAGGATATTTTACCAGCACAGATAATTGGTTTGATGACACAAGAATCTGTAAGTGTTGGAGTCTTGTTGCTTTGTGATGAGGACGCACCAACCAGAACAATCTTATGTGCGGGCGCTGGGGGTTATGCCACTGCTTCCATGTTCGAGACAGATGGTATATTTTTATCAAAAGCTGACCAAAACCCTGAAAATATTCGCAATCAATGGCAGTTCTTGAGCGATACTTCCAAGAATAAGGCACTGCTTACTGGTGGTAAGCAAACTGAGAAATTTGTAATGAAAGCAATGGCCAATATGCAGTCCTGATTCAATAACTGGCGTAATTTTTTATCAAAACAAATTAAGACACCATAAACCATTTAGAGGAAGCTACTATGAGTGAAGCAGTTATTGTGTCCGCGGCTAGGACACCAATCGGCAGGGCATACAGAGGTGCGTTTAATAATCTTGAGTCTCCCTCAATGGCGTCGTACGCCATATCTGCTGCGGTTGAAAGAAGTGGGATTGATCCCGATGAGATAGAGGATTGTATCTTTGGAGCAGCAATGCAACAGGGTACTCAAGGTTTCAATCTTGGTCGGCAGGCAGCGATTGCTGCTGGATTGCCTGTCAGTGTTGCGGGAACAACGGTTGACAGGCAGTGCTCCTCAGGTCTGATGAGTATAGCTATGGGGGCAAAACATATTGCTTTGGACGGCGCATCAGTGGTAATCGCCGGTGGATGTGAGTCGATTAGCTTAGTTCAGAATGAAAATATGAATACACACCGTTTAATGGATCCAAAGTCCGTAAAGAATGCGCCCTCAATTCATATGCCGATGCTTGATACGGCGGAGGTGGTGGCTAACCGATATAGTATTTCCCGAGAGGCTCAAGATGAGTACGCAGTAATTTCACAGGCCCGCACCGCTGCGGCTCAGCAAGAGGGGAAATTTGATAATGAAATTGTTCCGGTGACGGCCACTAAGTTAGTAACTAATCGAGAGACGGGTGAGGTGACGCAGGAGGAGGTAACCTTAACAAAAGATGAGGGAAATCGTCCAGGAACTAACCTTGAGACACTTTCTGGTCTCAAGGTTGTGCGTCCGGGAGGGACGATAACTGGCGGAAATGCCTCTCAACTATCCGATGGGGCGGCCGCTGTTGTTTTAATGGATGGTAGGCGGGCAGAAAGATGTAACATTGAACCTATTGGAATTTACAGGGGAATGGCTGTAGCCGGTTGTGAACCAGACGAAATGGGCATTGGGCCCGTTTTTGCTGTCCCTAAATTACTTAAGCGTAACGGTTTATCTATGGATGACATAGGTATTTGGGAATTGAATGAGGCTTTCGCGGTTCAGGTTATATACTGTCGTGATAAATTGGGGATAGATCCAAATCGTCTTAACGTAAATGGTGGTTCCATTTCTATAGGTCACCCCTATGGTATGAGTGGAACTAGAATGACAATGCATGCGCTGATAGAAGCAAAACGTCGCGGTGAACGGTACGTGGTGATTACAATGTGTGTAGGTGGTGGTATGGGTGCAGCGGGGCTTTTTGAGATCGCTTAAATTGTATGCTTGAGTCTGGTTTGCACCACTATATTATCAGGCAAGGAGGCGCAGTTGTGCAGTTAAATCTGCTTCTGTAGAGCATTGGCAGAGTGCCCTGTATTTCTAATTAATACTACTCCGGTGGTTGGGTAAGGAAGTTCCTCAAAGTGAGTGCTTTTAGTTTTGGTAATGCGCGGGCAATCAGTCAGGGCCCGACCCAAAAACTTGATCAGCAAAGTTGCAATGTTAGATCAGCAAATAAGGGGTGAGAGACTCTTAGGGGCCGCCGAAAAGGTTGGCTTCACAATGTGATGAAAGTAAGTCCGCGTGAAAATAATGGAGCTCAGTGGACCGCGTCACGCCGATTCGGTTCGGTTAATCTGATTGTTAGTACGGTATGGATGTTCTTTGGAAACTTTTGAATGATGCTCCTGCCGGGAAAAAGTGCCTCAAATTTTTAGTTTATTGGATGTGAGAGTGAAATGCTCGGAAAGATTCCTGGGTGTTGTCGATCGTATCAAAAGGTGTGGTTATCTCCTAGGTTTCCGATTCATGCTCGAATGGAACCGAAGAGGTTGTGTTGCGTCTAATCGTCGTAATGAATTCTGCGGCAATCAGAATTGCTTGGGCTACGTGGAAGTGCGCATAATGCTGAGTTCACATTTTGATACTGTGTACTTGTTTTGTGTTATTGCTACGGATTTATTTGAATCGCTTCGATCGCCAGTCGGAAAATTTTTTTCAAGAGAGCTGAAAGAGTGATTGAAGTGCTGGGGAGGGATGGCTTTAGCAGTGTCGATAGGACAATGTATACACATGCAAATGGATTATCCTTTGCTTATGAAACTTTTGGAGATAAAAAAGATTCTCCATTGATTCTTGTCGCCGGATTAAGTAACCAGTTAGTGCGCTGGCCCGTTCCGTTTTGTGAGGCTCTTGTTAATAAAGGTTTTTATGTAATTCGATTCGATAATCGAGACATCGGTCTTAGTGAATGGTTGGACTGCCCGCGCGCTCCGAGTTTGGCGCGCCAATTTATCGCAAAGCTCCTTGGTGTATCAATCACCTTACCGTATACGCTTGACGATTTGGCAATGGATACTGTAGGTATTTTAGACGCACTTGAGATACCGGCGGCTCACTTGGTGGGTTTTTCGATGGGCGGCATGATTTGTCAAATAGTTGCCGGGAGGTATCCCGATAGGGTGCTGTCATTAACCTCAATGATGTCAAATAGTGGGGCTTGGGGTTCGGGTTGGCCTTCTTTAAAAGTAGCCCTCCAAATGGTAAAGAGGCCCTCAAAAACTAGCTCCAGTTTAGATAATTCTGTGCAGACGTTACAGTTGATTGGAAGTTCAAAATATCCTGTCACCGACGCTTATCTTCGCGCAATGATTTTGGCAGAGTCCAAACGTGCGCGAAATCCGCTCAGTTATTTCCGGCAGATGGCCGCCATTAATCTTGCGGCGGACCGCTCCGAGCTTTTAGCGAGTTTAAAGATGCCTGTGTTGGTGATCAGTGGTGAGGACGACCCACTTGCGCAAGTCAGCGGAGGGATAGAAACAGCTTCGCATATTCCCCATGCAACACTGCGGATTCTTTCTGGGGTTGGCCATGATCTGCCTAAGCCGCTATTTGGCGATTTTGCGCAGATGATTACTCAAAATGCCATTCAAAGTTGCGCATTAAACATCTAAATTCTTCTAAATTTCTTAAAATTTATCTCTCCTGAAGAATTAATCGAAAAATACTCGCTCCTTAAATTATCGCACTATAAATTACCTGTGGCGTGTCTACTAATGTGAGATTTAAAACTTCGTACTATCACCACGTTAACAATCGTATTAATAATGGAATTATGACCAACAAAAACATTGATGTATCTTGATTTACAATTACTCTTGTGGTGCATCTCAATCAAGCGGGTGATATTTTAAGAAACATGCGATTGTCGACTTAAATTGAATACTAACTGCTTCTCTGAGGACTTATTATTTGATGTCCTACTCCAGCTCGGTGTTATTGTGTAAAAATCTTTTAAAAATACTTAAGAAGGATGATTCTTCATTAATCACTGCTCGTTTCGAATGAACAATTCTTTTAGACAAATTAAACTTAGAGCTTCCAAAAGTATTAATCTATGAACCCTAACTCATACGAACAGAAATATCAGCAATGTAATGCTTTAAGTCTCTAGTTTGATGAGTGGAGGGATTCATTTAGCTGGACGGCACTACTATTTGTCAGGCATTCGACCCTCCCACTAATCGAATTTCTTCTTAAGAGCAGGTCATTTTTATGCGAGAGTTGATGTGCCTTGACTGCTCCACTTTCAGACCCATTAGCATGGACAATGACTATTTTGGTACCAGCAGTAACGTATAAACCCGCTTCAACTGTACATCGATCTCCCAGAGGTATTCCTAGTCCGGAATTTGCACCCAAAAGGCATTGCGAGCCGATCGATATTACCATACTACCCCCACCCGATAGGGTGCCCATGATTGAGGCGCCTCCACCGATATCGGAGCCGGCTCCACAAAAAACGCCAGCGGATATTCTGCCCTCCACCATATTAGGTCCCTCAGTTCCAGCATTAAAATTAATGAATCCTTCATGCATGACTGTTGTACCCTTTCCAAGATATGCGCCTAACCTTACACGCGATGCATCGGCGATTCGTACACCAGACGGAACAATATAATCAACCATCCTAGGAAATTTATCTATACAGTTTACTGATAAAATCTGGCCTCTTAATTTGGCCTCCACAGTTTTGCTAGCAAGCTCTTCTACATCAATAGGTCCCGCGCTCGTCCATGCGATATTTTTGAGAATACCGAATATTCCATCTATGTTTGTTTCGTGAGGTCGAACAAGCCTATGCGAGAGAAGTTGAAGTTTGAGATATGCCTGAGGCACGGATATAGGCGCTTCATCGCCGATCAACATCACTGCAACAAGAGGTCGATCTGAGGCTGATAGCATCCTTAGGCTGTCAGCGATCAAAGTGTCTCCGCTGGTTCTTAGAGCGGATTCTAAAGCAATAACCTGATTATTATTGAGCTCAATATCCACAGTCCGATCACCAAGCACGGCCATAAGTACTTCACTGATCCCGGGATCTGGATTGAACTGGGGAGCTGGAAAAAGAACCTCTAACCATTCGCCTTTTTGGTTTTTACTACCCACCCCTATGCCAAAACTATAAATTTTATTCATGAATTTTTCTCTTTTTTATTATTGATAACTAGTTGTTGTGTTCATACAAAAGTGCGGAGCACCTTTCCTCGCTAAAAATACTTCTAATGTTTCTTTATAATCTTGGACAGAGCGCTTCATGATGAAGTGGCTGTTCCCTGAAGAAATTTGTAATGCCGCCGCCAGAGAATTCCTGTTTTTTTCCTGGGCAGCCTGCTCCGTGTGCAATCCTGACGGTTTAAAAATTTTCGCCAAACGGGACGCTTTATCCAATTAGCAATAGTCCAATATTTGAGGCCATCCTTTCTGAGATCATAAAAGCAATGCTCAACGCCGGCGTTATTGAGCCATTTCATTATAATTTTTACTGGATCGCAACTGCGAGTTCTGTAGAGTGTTGTCAAGGATATCTCTCTAAACGCTCTTGAGCTTGAAGCATAACAAAGTTTCGGCGGTTAAGACCAGAATAAAAATAGTGAATTGGAGAGAAGCACTTTCAGGCCTTGTAGGCCACAAACGCTGACCTCCGTTTTGGATAACAGTATCGACAGATCTCGCATATCATTCCGTCACAGCCTCTCGCTGAGCAAAATTCTCGTCCATAAAATATCATTTGAAGGTGAAGGGAATTCCATGAGTCTTTTGGGAAAGATTTTTTAAGATCACTCTCAGCGCCTTTAACATTTTTGGATTTGGTTAAGCCCCATCTCTGAGCAAGGCGAAAGATGTGAGTGTCAACAGGAAATGCTGGAATACCGAATGCTTGAGATACTACAACACTTGCGGTTTTATGACCAACGCCTGGTAATGCTTTTAGTTTGTCCAGTTCTCTCGGCACCTCGCCGTCATAACAATCAACCAAGATATCAGACAGCTCCCAAATCGCGCGAGATTTTTTTGGGGCTAGCCCACATGGTCGAATTATTTTATAAATGACCTCGATTGGAATTTTGATCATATCAAAGGCATTGTTTGCTACACTGAACAGATCAGGAGTAACCTTATTAACTCGAGCATCTGTGCATTGAGCGCTCAGAAGAACTGCTATCAACAGTTGATATGCAGACTTGTGTTTAAGCGGGATCGGTGGCTCGGGATACAATCTCTGGAGTTTGTTCTTAATGTATAAGGCTCGCTCAGGTCTGCGCACTAAAGTCCCTCAACATAATTTATAATTCGCCCTGCAGCCTCTATGCACTCATCCAATTCCGCAACAAGCGCCATTCTCACTCTATTTGTGCCCGGATTTCCTGCAGGCGTAGTTCGACCCATATATTGTCCAGGTAAAACAGTAACGTTTTTGCTTTGATATAGTTCCCTGCAGAACCGTATATCGTCAACAGGTGTTTTTGGCCATAAATAAAAGCTAGCTTTTGGCACAAAAAATTCCAAAGCGGGCTTCAGCACCGCAGTTACTTTGGCAAATTTTTCTTTGTATTTTTCCCGATTTGCAATGACATGAGATTCATCGCTCCAGGCGGCGATTGATGCGGCTTGGGCCGTTGGAGACATTGCGCATCCATGATAAGTCCGATAATGTAAGAACCTCTCGATAAGAGCACGATCACCAGAAACACAGCCAGATCTGAGCCCCGGCAAATTAGAACGTTTCGACAAGCTGTGAAAAATAACACATCTTTCAAATTTGTTGTTGCCAACTACTTTGCATGCATCTAAAAGACCGATTGGCGGTGATTCTGCATCCAAGTAAACTTCTGAGTAGCACTCGTCACTCACGATTATGAAGTCATGTTTTTCAGCTAGGTGGAGAGCCACGCACATTTGATCAATCCCGATACAGGAGCCAGTTGGGTTACCCGGAGTGCAAAAATGTAAAATCTGGCAGCGCTCCCAAACTTTTGTTGGCACCGTAGAGAGATCTGGGAGAAAACCATTCTCCTCGTGACAGTCTAAATACCAAAGTTCGGCTCCTGCGAGAATGGCTGCGCCCTCATATATCTGATAAAAAGGGTTGCATGTAACGACTAGGGGATTATTTCCACGGTCTATACATGCTTGAGTGAAGGAAAAAATCCCTTCCCGTGTCCCATTTACTGGGATGATCTGCGTGTCTGGATTTATCGATTCTGAAGCTAAGTTATATCTATTTTCGAGCCAAGCGGCGGCAGAGCTCCTTAAGAGATTACTTCCTTTTATTGTTGGATAATATCCAAGATCATGACGAGCGTCGCTTAGGGCTTGCAGCACGAACTCCGGCGGTTTGTGCCTTGGCTCCCCAACGGACAACTTTATGGGTTTATATTTTTTATTTGGAGGCACTGGATTCAAAAGCTTTTTCAAACGTTCAAAAGGATATTCTTGCAATTTTAGTAGGGCCGGGTTCAATTTTATTATCTCAACATGGTCGGGAGGTTAGAGAAGCCAATTAAGCTTGGTAACCTAGTAAGCACATTAAAAGTGTTATTGGTTACGGGAATCAAGTTCTTCACAAATTGTTTTCGAGAGCTCTTGACAAATATTTTGATCGTTGATTGGTTGATAATTGGAATTGGTCAAATAAAAAATATCCTCAACTTGCTCACCTAAAGTGGAAATTTTAGCAGTAAGAAGTCGGAGATTAAAGCGAAAAAATATATTAGCGAGTAGCGCCAACAACCCGGGTCTGTCCGGAGTTAGCACTTCAAGAACGGTAGTATTGTTCTCAAGATTACTGCTAAAGATCGCCGTAGTTTTACGTTTAAAACTCTTTAATCTCCGTGGTGTTCTCCGGCTGGGTGAAATAGACACCGTTTCTGGATTGCTGATTGCGTGAGACAATGACTCAACTATTCCCTTTCTCACCAAGCTTTCATCACTAACTGGTTGGCCATCTGAAGTGAGCACATAAAAGACGTCAAAAGCATCTCCGTTACCATTTGTGTGAAGTCGCGCGTCTTGAATGTTTAGTTCTAGCTTTTCGAGTGTAGCGGCTATGACCGCAAGTATGTTATGAATATCTTTTGAGTACACAAAGATCTGCGTTGCGATCTGTACCTCTATGCCGATATTTTTGAGCAGAATAACGTGGTTATTGTCTGAGATTGAGGCACCTTTGATTTTAAAGCTTTTGATAATTGCAGTCGTGTACCTTACTATGTCTTCAGTAGTTTCTCGAAGAAAAAACTCCGAGCCGAGTTTAGCCCAAATACTTTCAGCTGCTGATGAAGAAATTCCAATGTCCCCGAGACGACGAAAGATTTTATGTTTTGCATTTGCTGACCAACGATTTTTATCTACTGGAGTAAGGTTTACTCGATTTAAGTAACGTTTTGTTGCCGTGTAGAGTTGCTGCATCAGCGATCCTTTCCACTCAGTCCAAAGATTTGGGTTAGTGGCATTGATATCTCCGACGGTTAAAACATATAAAAAGTCTAAGCGCATAGTATTGCCAACAATCGCTGCGAATTTACTAATTACTTTCGGATCTGAGACATCCTCTCGCTGCGATGCTGCTGACATCACTAGATGATTCTCTATCAACCACTTAAGTAATTCTTCTTCTTCGAGCGCGAGATCATGTAGTCTGGCAAATTTTACGACCTCACCTCCTCCCAGCTTCGAATGATCGCCTCCCCTGCCTTTTGCAATGTCATGATACAACGCGGCTATGATCAAAAGCTCTGGTTTGGATAGATTTTTAAAAATATGCGATGGCATGGGAAAGCGTTCAGCGACCTCCGGCCGAGCCAGACGGCGGATATTTTCGATTACCTTTAAAGTATGAACATCAACTGGGTATATATGGAACAAATCATGCTGCATTTGGCCTATTATTTTGCCGAATGCTGGCAGGTACTTCCCAAGAATTCCGTAGCGGTTCATCCTATTGAGCTGTACCGATAGCTTAAAAGGAGATTTTAATAACCTCAAAAAAAGGTTTTGATTATGTTTGCTGGATCGAAATTTTTTATCTATTAGGTGCACTGACTGAAGCAGCTGTCTAATCACAGATGCTCTGATTCCCTTAATATTTTCGTTCTCTCCAAGTATCACGAAAAGTTCCAGCATTGCAGATGGGTGATCTTGAAAGATTGAGTCAGAAATCGTGTCGATGAACTTTCCATTAATGACAAACCGATTATTGAACGATTTAATTTCACGATCTTTATTGTTTTGGTGTATTAATTCATCGAGATACTGACGCAGTACATCAGTCAAACCCCGGACGGAAAGCACGGTCCGATAGTATTTTTGCATAAACTTTTCAACACCAAGTTTCCCATCGCCATCTTGGTAGCCCAGTAATTTCGCCAGTTTCCGTTGGTGGTCAAAAAGAAGTCGCTCTTCCTGCCGTCCCGCGATAATGTGAAGTCCATATCGAACCCGCCAAAGAAATTCTTCATCTTGATACAACCTTTGATATTCATCCTCTAAGAAAATTTTCTTTGTTACTAAATCTGAACGATATGCCACGTTGAAGTAATATATCGCTATCCATGTGACTAATTGGATATCCCTCAGTCCACCAGGTGCCTCTTTGACATTTGGCTCTAAGTTGTAGTCAGTGTCACCATGTTTTCGGTATCGTTCACTCTGCTCTTTTAACTTTCCGCGATAAAATTCACGGGACGAATAAAGTTTTTGAGCCCCTATGCGGTCGAGTAATTGTTCCCGTCTTGATTTAACTCCAACGATTAATCTTGTTTCCAAGAGATTTGTAAGGATAGTGATATCGTCTTTAGCAGCACTTACACATTGGTTTATGGATCTCACACTGTGGCCAATTTGAAGGTTCAGATCCCATAAAAATGCAAGAAATTCTTCTATATTTTTGTTGTCTATGGCAATAGTGTCTTCAGAAGCAAGCAACAACAGATCAATATCTGAGTGAGGATGTAATTCGCCCCTACCATAACCCCCAACCGCGATTAAACTAATGTCCGACCGCCATTTATATTGGTTCCACACTTTGGTTAAAAGTTTATCCATAAATTGAGATCTCTCGTGTACAAGTTGGTGAGAATACTCTCCGTCATAAAACCGCTTGTCGAAAGAATCATTGGCTTCTTTGATATTTTTTTTAAACAGCTCAATCGAACTCATATTCTTAAATTAGTTTTTAATATGATTTTGTTAAAAAAGTAATAGACTTTTTGTGAGCAGAGAACATATTGAGTGTTTAGAGTGATTCATCATTACGCGCTGTTAAAACCTCACACCCTGAACTAGTTACCAAGATTGTATGTTCCCATTGCGAGGATAGCCGACCATCACTTGTTTCTACTGTCCATCCATCGCGTTTTAACTTTGTTGTATGACGCCCCGCATTAAGCATTGGCTCAATCGTGAACATCATCCCTTCCTCAAGAATAAGACCCGTGTTGGGAGATCCATAATGGAGCACCTGTGGCTCCTCATGAAATACTTTTCCGATGCCATGCCCGCAGTACTCTCGGACAATCGAGTAGTGATTATTTTCAGCATGTGTTTGAATAACATGACCGAGGTCACCTAGTCTTGTTCCAGGCGCCACTAAATCTATCGCTTTGTATAAACACTCTTGTGATACCTGTACTAATCGTTTTGCAAAACTTGCAACCTCTCCGACCAAAAACATTCGACTGGTATCCCCATGCCAGCCATCTTTGAGCACTGTTACATCAATATTTATTATATCTCCACTTCGCAAGATCTTTTTTTCAGAGGGTATACCATGACAAACTACTTGATTAACGGAGGTACATATAGATTTCGGGAAACCCCGATAGCCCAGGCATGCTGATGTTGCATTTTGATTATGTACGATGTGCTCATGACAGATCTGATTTAGCGTATCCGTAGACGTCCCGGGAAGTACGTATTTTTCCACTATCTCCAACACTTCTGCAGCATGTCTGCATGCGATACGCATCTTTTTAACATCATCCTCTGATTTAATAGTTGCCGTCATGATATCCTCTATGTACCGCGTGATTTTAGAGCGATTGTAACTCTTCATCTATCTTCGCGTGTTATTTTTTTCCTGAATATTTTCGACAAAGTACCGGCGCTAAAATTAAGCGTATGTTTTGAGCACCTCAGAGCGGTATATCATTAATTTCCTCTTTCACTATTTGCTATGTTTATGATATAAAACGGCCCCATTGGAGTAACCATAAAATAAAGTTTAATACCGTTAAATACGAACGCATGTCGACACAGCAGTTAGGGTGCTCTTGCTCAGGTTGCTATTGAACTGAAAACTAGAGTTAACTGTTGGGACAAGCGGAAGGCTAACCCGTAATAAGGAACTACTCATGTCAAAAGTAAGCATGAAGGATATGTTGCAAGCAGGCGTCCACTTTGGGCATCAAACAAGATTTTGGAATCCGAAAATGAGTAGGTACATTTTTGGATCTCGAAACAAAGTCCACGTAATTAATTTAGAGCATACGGTTCCCGCGTTCAACGAAGCGCTCGATATAGTCGAGAAAGCAGTTTCCCGCGGTAACGAAATTTTGTTTGTTGGAACTAAAAGAGCGGCTCAAAAAATTGTAAAAGAGCAGGCGGAGCGCTGTTCTATGCCATTTGTATCTCATCGCTGGCTTGGAGGCATGTTAACTAATTACAAGACAATTCGTGCCTCGATCCGTCGCTATCGCGATATAGAGGCGCAGGAGAAAGATGGGACTTTCGATAAACTTACGAAAAAAGAAGTACTGCTACGTGCAAGGATGAAGGAGAAGCTAGAAAATTCCATCGGCGGCATAAAAGATATGAATGGGCTACCGGATATGTTGTTTGTTGTGGATGTTGATCACGAGAGAATAGCTATCAAGGAGGCTAATAAGCTTGGAATCCCTGTGATAGGGATTGTCGACACTAATAGTGATCCCGACGGAGTTGATTACATAATTCCGGGAAATGACGACTCCATAAGGGCAATTAAGCTATACTCAGCTTCAATCGCTGATTCTGTATTGGCTGGAAAAGAAAAGTCTGCACAAGCTGTAACCATAGATGATTTTATAGAGATATCTGACAAAGAGGCAAAGGATATGGAGATGTTTGAGGAAGACAAATCCTCGAAAAATACTGAATCAGAAACTGGTTCAAATAGCGAAGTTTCAATTTAACAATGTTTTTTTAATTAAAGGGGCAGTTGCCCCTTTTTTTAACTATTTCTGGGGAGGTGCTTGATGACAAAATTAGTAACACCACTTCTCGTGAAAGATTTGCGAGAGCGGACGGGACTGGGAATGATGGAGTGCAAAAGAGCGCTAGTGGCATGCAATGGTGACATTGATGAAGCAATTGCAATGTTACGAAAGTCGAGTGGTCTAAAAGCCGCAAAAAAATCCTCACGAACAGCCGCAGATGGTTCGATTGGAGTTGCAAGTTCAGACGACTACGGCGTAATTATAGAGGTAAATAGTGAAACCGACTTTGTTGCTCGCGACGATAATTTTCAAGGATTTGTTAAGGATGTTCTTGAAACCGCGTTCAATACTCAAGAAGCGGAACTGGTTGCGCTCCGAGCTAACAAGCGTTTAGAGGAGAAACGGAATGATTTGATTCAGAAGATTGGTGAAAATATTCTTCTAAGACGATGTAAGTCACTAAAAGCTCCCGTGGTCGGCTCTTACCTGCACAGCAATCGTCGCATAGGAGTTGTGGTAGGATTAACTGGCGGTAGCTCTGAACTTGCCCGACAAGTGGCGATGCACGTTGCTGCAGTCAACCCCGCCGTTGTGAGATCGGAGGATATATCTGAATCTGTTCTGGCAGCTGAAAAAGAAATTTATTTGGCTCAGGCGCGAGACAGTGGTAAGCCTGAGGCAATTGTTCAAAAGATGGTTGCTGGCAGAGTTGCAAAATTTTTAAAAGAGAGCAGTCTCATTGACCAGCCCTTCGTGAAAGATCCAGATAAAACGATTGGACAGTTGGTAGCGGAGGCGAATTCAGATGTTACTACGTTTATTCGCTTTGAGGTTGGAGAGGGGATTATTAAAGAAGAGGTTGATTTCGCGACTGAAGTTGCCGCGCAGATCGAGAAAATAGTTTGATTGAAAAAGAGTAATGAATGTGCAAAAGCGCAAAAATGGCAAAAGCTATCAAAAAATATTATTAAAAGTCAGTGGCGAGGCTTTAATGGGGTCAGAGGGGTTTGGTATTGATCCTAAGGTTTTGGATAAAATGGCGCTCGAAATAGGACAGCTCGTGGGAATAGGCATCCAAGTAGGGCTTGTGATAGGCGGAGGCAACCTATTTAGAGGAGCTGCATTAAGTGCTGCTGGTATGGAGAGGGTCACGGGCGATCACATGGGCATGTTGGCGACTGTAATGAATGCTCTCGCGATGCGCGATGCGCTGGAGCGGACCAATATTGCTTCTCATGTTATGTCGTCCATCCAAATGAGCGGCGTGGTAGAGCATTACGATAGACGCCGCGCTATAAGGTATATCAAAGATGGGGACGTTGTCATGTTTGCAGCAGGAACCGGAAACCCCTTTTTCACTACCGATTCGGCTGCCTGCTTGAGAGGGATTGAGATCGGGGCAGATGTGGTTTTGAAAGCGACTCGCGTGGATGGAGTTTATTCTTCAGATCCGCTTTTGGATAGTCAGGCCATACTCTATGATAGGCTGACATACGACGAAGTGCTTGACAAAAAGCTTGGAGTTATGGATCTTACTGCAATATGCATGTGTCGGGAACATGGAATGCCTCTGCGCGTTTTTCGTATGGGGAAGCCTGGCGCACTGCTTAAGTTAGTCATGGGTGGAAATGTTGGAACTCTTATTGAAGAAGGTTAATTTGTTGTGATTAAAACTTTGGAGGAGGAGGCATCAAGTCGTATGCAGAAAGCATTAGATGCTCTAGTAACATCATTTAGCAGAATACGCACTGGTCGCGCTCATCCAAAATTGCTAGATGGTATTACTGTTAGCTATTACGGCAATGAAACACCCCTCTCTCAAGCATCATCAATAGCAGTTGAGGATGCCAGAACTTTAACGATTACCCCTTGGGATCGCAGTTTGGTGTCTGACATTGAGAAAGCGATTATGCGGTCTAATTTAGGACTTAATCCAACATCGTCTGGAATAGTTATCAGAGTTCCTTTGCCTGCTTTGACCGAGGAAACTCGAAAAATCTACACCAAGCAGGCGAAATCCGAAGCAGAACAAAGCAGAATTTCGATTAGGAACATTCGACGAGATATTATTACAAAATTTAAAACCCTACAAAAAGCTTCTGAAATCACTGAAGATGATGAAAGGAAAGGGCAAGATGAAGTTCAGAAAGTCACTAATTTATACATTGCAAAAGTTGAACAATTATTAGTTTCCAAAGAACGAGATTTGATGGAAATATAGAGTCTCAAAGGTTTTAAATTATGAAGTTAAATCAGTCGCAGGTATCCAAGCACCCACTGCGTCATTTAGCAATAATAATGGATGGTAATAATCGTTGGGCCAGCGTTAATGGGCTTAATTCGCTAGAGGGACATACTGCTGGGGTGGAGCGCATACGTGACATCTTGAGAGCTTCAAAAAAACAGGGTATAGAGATAGTAAGTCTCTTTGCATTTTCGAGTGAGAATTGGTTCAGGCCAAGTCGCGAGGTTTCGGGATTAATGTCCCTCTTTTCTAATTACTTAAAAAAAGAAGCACCGCTGTTGCGAGATGATGGCGTTAGACTCACGGTAGTGGGAAATCGGTCAAATTTCGATAGTAATTTGTGTGATTTAATTGCTGAAGCAGAAAAGATTACGCAAAATGGTACGTTACGGTTGATCCTATGTGTTGATTATGGAGGTCGATGGGATATCACAGAAGCAGCGCGGCTTGTGGCAAATCAAGTAAACGAGGGCAGATTACGCGTCGAGGACATTACAGAATCAACCATTGCTAGCAATCTTCAAATGAACGAAATTTCCGATCCTGACTTATGTATCCGCACTGGGGGTGAAGAGAGGATAAGTAACTTCTTGCTTTGGCAGTTAGCGTATACGGAATTTTTAGTGAGCGATCAATATTGGCCAGACTTCGGAGAGGATGAGTTAGACCACGCCATAGCGGAATATTATTCGCGAAAACGTCGATTCGGTAGGCGTAAAGCTAAGAAGGTTACAGAGAGGCTGGTTGAGTCATTTTATGTTAAGACATAGAGTGTCAACCGCATTCTTGCTAGTCGCGCTGCTTTTCATAAGTCTTTATTATTTATCTCATAAATCTTTTGCAGTACTTCTCGTCCCGCTCATAATGGCAGCCGGACGGGAATGGATAAGGCTAGCTGGTATTACATCACCCATGATGGTCGCGCTATTCTTGGTGCTTCAGTTTGTGGGACTATCGGTAATAGGGGCAATGGTGAATTTTTTTGGTGACATCAATGTTGTTACCGGACAAAACATTTTGCTGATCAGCATTTTATTTTGGTTGTTTAATATTTTGACTTTAAACGATTATCCGAACTCATCGACGTTATTATCATTTGGGTATGTCTGGACTGTTATTGGATTGCTTCTTCTTTGTTTTTCCTGGCTAGCTGCTCTTTGTATTGTATCTTTACCCAATGGAAAAGAGTTATTCTTATTGGGTGTAGGAATGGTGGTTTTTGCGGATGTAGGCGGTTATTTTGGTGGTAAATATTTTGGTAATAAAAAGTTGGCACCTATCATTAGCCCCGGCAAAACAAAAGAGGGCGTGATCTTCGCGTTGTTTGCTCAACTCCCACTATTTTTTTTGTTTTCTTTTTTTGGACAAACATCAATTGGTATCGTGTATTATTTTTTTCTTGCTTTGTCTGCAGTCCTATTGTCTGTGTTGGGAGATCTGTTTATAAGTATGTTAAAACGAAATACGGGGTTTAAGGATAGTGGACGGTTATTGCCGGGACACGGTGGTATTCTAGATCGTGTTGATGGACTGATCATTGTGTTACCGTTTTATTCCATTTGCATCTTAATGCGCCCATTATAAATGTTGCAAAGTGTCGCTGTTTTAGGTTCCACGGGTAGTATAGGCGCCAGTACCCTTGACGTGATAGGTAGGAATAGAAGCAAATTCAAACTAGCAGTTCTTTGTTGCGACTCAAACTATAAGCTGTTGGCACAACAATGCGACGTGTACAAGCCTCTTTTTGCGGTGGTTACTCTAAAAGAGACCGCACAAAAACTTTCTGATATGTTGAAGCATCTGCAGTGTTCAACAGAAGTAGTTTTCGGAGTGGAACAATTGTGTACAATTTTAGGAGACCCTAGCATAGATATCGTTGTGGCTGCGATAGTCGGTGGTGCTGGGCTTCGACCAACTTTAACAGCGATTCAGTCGGGAAAAAAAGTTTTGCTTGCCAACAAGGAGTCGCTAGTTATGGCCGGTCCAGTTATGATGAATGCCGCTACAAAAAGCAATGCAACTATTCTCCCGATCGATAGTGAGCACAATGCAATCTTTCAGTGCCTCCCGCTTGATTATTCCAAAAAAAAGGGGGGTATGGGGGTTCTTAAATTATCCCTATCAGCATCGGGAGGGCCCTTTCGAGGATGGAATTTGCATGAAATGCAAGCCGTTTCACCATCCCAGGCTTGTGCACACCCAAATTGGAAAATGGGTAAAAAAGTGTCGGTAGACTCAGCAACCCTCATGAACAAGGGATTAGAGGTAATTGAGGCAAGTTTTTTATTTGACTTGCCTACTGATTGTATTGACGTTGTGCTTCATCCCCAAAGTATCCTACATTCGTCTGTGCATTTCGTCGATGGCTCAGTGCTTGCTCAACTCGGTAATCCAGATATGCGCGTTCCGATAGCTCATGCTTTGGGGTGGCCTGAGCGCATAGAATCTGGAGTAGAGGCATTAGATATGAGAACAATAGGCAAACTGGAGTTTTCTCAGCCAGACGAATATAATTTTCCTTGTTTACGTTTGGCTTATGAGGCGTCAAGAATCGGTGGAGATGCTCCGACTGTACTCAATGCTGCCAACGAGGTAGCGGTGGCTGCTTTTCTTGATTTGCGCATTAGTTTTACTCAAATTCCAGAAATTGTTGAATACCTCATGAATACATATAATTTTTCAAAGCTTCAGTCTTTAGAGGCCGTTGAAGGTACGGATATAAAAGTTCGTAACTTGGGCGAGGCTCGTGTGCGTAAAATCGAGAGTTAATATGCAAATTTTAGAAACTCTTTTATACACTTTTATTGCACTTGGCATGTTGGTAACGATACATGAATTCGGACATTTTTGGGTGGCTCGGCGCTGTGGGGTAAAAGTAGAACGATTTTCCATCGGTTTTGGATCGGCTTTGTTTAGATGGCACGATCGTTTGGGTACCGAATTTGTCATAGCTGCGTTACCACTGGGTGGTTACGTTAAGATGCTTGATAACCAAGATTCTGAGATTAGTATTGAGGACAAACTGCATACTTTTAGCGGTCAAGGCGTATGGCGTCGCATAGCAATCGTGAGTGCAGGACCTCTCGCAAATTTCCTTCTAGCAACCATGCTTTTTTGGATACTATACCTCTCAGGTGAGGTGGGAGTAGAGCCAGTAATTGGAGACATAACGCCGAAATCTCAGGCGCAGATGGCGGGATTCGAGTCTGGAATGAAAATAATAATGGTTGAAGGGAAAGATACTCCAAGCTGGAATAGTGTCTCAAAAGAGCTTTTTAAGTTTATAGGAAAATCAGGCAAAATTACTATAACTGTTAAGTTGCCAGACTCAAGCGTCACGACTGACTTAACTATAAATCTTGATAAATGGTTACGAGATTCTGTTGAGCCAGTCCCACTGCGTGCACTAGGGATAGCTCCCGACTACAAGTTTCAGGCGTTAAATCTTGCAGAAGTTGCCGAAGATGGTGCAGCAGATCGAGCTGGCTTAATAATGGGCGATGAGATATTAATGGTCAATGATAAGCCGGTAACGGGCGTTGATTATTTTGTAAATGCAGTAGCCAGTAATCCTCAAAGAGAGATTAACCTCAAAATTCTCCGAGGTGACCTAACGAAACTTATTACTGTAGTTCCTGATGTTATTTATCGAGATGGAGTCCGAGTGGGCCAAATTGGTGTTCACCTAGCCCCGAGAGGCAAGTACCCAGATGAGTACGTTTTTCGTCACGCACATACCCCATGGAGTGCTCTGTGGCGAAGTTTTGAAGAGACGTCAAATTATAGTATTTTTATTCTAAATTCTTTGGGAAAGTTACTGATTGGGGAGTTATCAACAAAGAATTTAAGTGGCCCAATAACCATCGCAAAAGTTGCCGGTGAGTCTGGACGAGCTGGAATCGACAATTTTATCCGTTTTGTGGCGATTCTAAGTATAATGTTAGGGGTGATGAATTTACTACCAATTCCAGTTTTGGATGGTGGACATTTGATGTATTTTGTTATTGAAATTGTAAAGGGATCTCCCGTTTCGGAATCAGTTCAACTTGCAAGTTATAAAATAGGATTAGCAATGCTAGTGACTTTAATGTTATGGGCAACATTCAATGATTTAAGTAGAGTTTTCTTATGACGATGTCGCTAATTTTTCAAGGGTATTAGTTTGTTGATAAAATCCTTTAAGCTCAGTTTTGTCACCATCCTTATTACTTATTTGGGTTGCTTTTCTTTTTCTGTATCTTCGGAGTCGTTCAATGTTGATGATATTCGCATAGAGGGTTTGCAAAGGGTTTCTGCAGGCTCTGTTTTTGCGGCACTCCCACTTGAGGTCGGGGATTTAGCAGAGGAAAAAACCATAAGGAATTGTATAAGGGCGTTATTTCGAACTGGATATTTCTCAGATATTGTGATGGCTCGAGAAGAAGGTGTATTAGTGATCGGAGTGAAAGAACGACCGGCCGTTTCAGCAATTAATTTAGATGGCAACAAAGCAATAGAGACTGAGCAGCTTCTGACTGCGCTCCGGGATAATGGCCTCGCCGAGGGTCAAATATTTCGTCAAGTAATCTTAGAAGGGATGACACAAGAATTGCAAAGACAATACGTGGCTCAAGGTCGCTATGGTGCGACAGTGAAAACTGAGGTGAAAGAGTTACCTCGAAATAGAATAATCATAAACATAAATATAGATGAGGGAGAAGTCTCTAAAATCCGACATATTAATTTTATAGGGAATGAGATTTTTTCAGATGATGAACTTTTAGAGCAATTTGAGCAGCGCAAAACTGGATGGTTATCATGGATTACAAGTGACGATAAATATTCTAGAGAAAAACTATCGGGCGATTTAGAGATGTTAGAATCTTGGTACTTAGACCGAGGATATTTGCAATTTGAGATCAAAAGTACTCAGGTGTCCATTAGCCCAAACAAAGACTCTGTCTATATAACAATCAATATTAGTGAGGGAGAACCGTTCACCATTGATTCAGTCGAGCTTGCAGGTGAATTAAAAATTCCCGAGGAACAAATTCGACAGCTTATTGTGTCGCGAAAGGGAATGATTTTCTCCCAAGCACTGATGACAACCTCCAGTGAATACGTAACAAAGCTCCTTGGTAACCAAGGCTACTCTTTTGCTGAGGTAAAGGGCTACCCAGAGATAAATGAGGAAGAGAAAACTGCTACTATTACCTTTTTTGTAAAGCCAGGTAAGCGTGCATATGTTAGAAGAATCGAATTTCGAGGTAACACTAAAACGGCACACACGGTTTTAAGAAGAGAAATGCGCCAAATGGAGGGAGGCTCAGCGAATAACGCGTTGATCGAGTTATCTAAAGTTCGTTTAGAACGTCTAGGCTATTTTAAAGAGGTTGGAGTTGAGAACATACCCGTAGCTGGAACCGACGATCAAATTGATGTGGTCTACACTGTCGAAGAGCAACCCTCTGGTTCGGTTGGCGCGAGCCTGGGGTTCGCGCAAGGGACTGGATTAATCTTGGGAGCTAATTTAAATGAAAATAATTTTCTTGGGACCGGTAAACAAGTCGGGGTTGGTGTAAATAGAAGTCGTTATCAGACCTCACTAAGTTTTAACTACAACGAACCTTATTTTACTGTTGACGGCGTGGGTGTGGGGTATTCTTTTTTTGGTCGAGAGACTAATTACGATGAAATAAATATAGCGAGTTTCTCTACTAATAGTTTTGGGGCAAATGTCAATTGGAGTTATCCAGTTTCGGAGATTGAACGTATCGGCTTCGGTTTTGGATATGAAAATTTGGCCCTAAAAACGGGGAGTTATGCATCAACCGAAATCCAAAATTTTGTAGATGACAACGGAACAGACTTTGATACGGTAAATTTCAATGTAAATTGGGTTCGGTCTACATTGAACCGCGGCGTTTTTGCTACAAGGGGAACATCTCACAGGGCTAGCGTGGATTTGTCAGTTCCCGGTTCCGGTCTTGAGTATTATAAGTTTACTTATGCTGGTCAGTATTTGAGAGGCTTGACAAGATCCCTTACTCTGAAAATCAGAGCTGATTTAGGTTACGGTGACTCCTATGGTGGAACCACGCAATTGCCATTTTTTAAAAATTTTTATGGTGGCGGCTTTGGATCAGTTAGGGGCTTTAAGCGCAATACGCTTGGGCCACAAGATAATCCGAGTGAGATGAGTATTTACTATGACGATCCGGATCCCATCGGAGGAAATGTTCAGGTGGAATTCGGAGCTGAAATAATTTTTCCTTTACCGTTTATCAAGGACCAACGATCTGTTCAGCCGTCATTGTTTTTTGATGTAGGAAATATTTTCAATTCTAAGTGCGCGGTTTATGACGATGGAAGTGTGCAAAAAAATTGCTTTAAACCCTCTATTGATGAGCTACGCTATTCCATCGGTGTTGGTGCGACATGGTTAAGTGGATTTGGTCCAATCACTTTCAGTATCGCCAAACCTTTCAATAAGAGCATTTATGATGAAACCGAAGTTTTTCAATTTTCTCTTGGAAATCAATTTTAATATAAGTTAGGAGAAGTACTGTGCGAAATTTAAAGGCTGTTTGTCAGTTGTTGGCTGTTACTATATTAAGCTTTTCAAATTCAATCTTCGCTGAGGAAAAGGTCGCAGTGTTTGATGCCTCTACTGCTATAATGGCATCTAATTCGGCGCAAGCGCGAATCAAAAGCGCACTTGAGAGATCCGATATTGTGGCCTTGAAAGCAAAGATTGAGGGGTTGGCTGCTGACCTGCAGGGATTGGAGAAGGAAGCGGAGTCAAAACGCCTTACGTGGTCTAAAGAAGAAATAGCCGAGCACAATAAGAAGAGGGAGTATGCTCGGGCAGACTATGAATTAGCGGGTCGGAAGTATCAAGCTGAGACACAACAAATTCAACAATCTATAGTTCAGGAATTTCAACCGAAGACTGAAGCCGCGCTAAAATTAGTTATTGAATCTGAGGATATTACTTTGGTTCTCAGAAGAGAGGTTATTATTCATTTTTCCCCAAAGCTTGACATTACTGCTAAAGTGGTGGATCTCATGAATAAAGTCGCGCCTGTCGAAGATTCTTCTGCTCCTTAGGAAAATTTTTATGCCGTTTAATTATCGGCTGATTGAGATCGCCGAATTTTTGGAGTTAGAACTAATTGGTTCTAAAGATGCGGTGATTCACTCGATAAGTGGAATTGATAAAGCCGTTTCCGGCGATATTTCATTCCTAGCAAATCAAAGGTACGCCCCGCTTTTAGCTGTTTGTAAGGCCACAGCTATGATTCTGCGACCAGCGGACTCTCCTCAATTCAAGGGAGCATGCCTTTTGAGTAGTGATCCATATCTTAGCTATGCGAAATTGTCTAGATGGTTCTCGGAAGCACCAAAAAAGTCGGGGATCATACACCCTACTGCGGTGATCGCAAGTAATTCACGTGTCGCTTCAGGATGTTCTATCGGAGCGCACTCGGTTATTGGTGCTGAGGTAATTCTCGGGAGCAATTGCTACATTGGTGCGAACACATGCGTTGGAGAGCGATCCTTATTAGGAAGCGATTGTCATCTTGCAGACAATGTCACTCTTTATCATGATGTAAAGTTAGGACGTAATGTGACAGTGCACAGCGGTGCTGTGATCGGTGCTGATGGTTTTGGTTTCGCCCCTGATGGAGCGGGCGGATGGGAAAAGATTCATCAGAATGGAGGAGTGATTATTGGGGACAGGGTTGAGATAGGTGCAAATAGCACCATCGATAGAGGAGCGCTCAATGATACGGTATTAGGCAACGGAGTTATTATTGATGATCATGTGCATATTGCCCACAATGCAGCTATTGGAGATAACGTTGCTATGGCGGCTTATGCGGCAGTGGCGGGGAGCACTACGATCGGGGAAAATTGTGTCTTTGGCGGTAATTCGGCTGTTCTGGGGCACTTAAAGATTGCCGACAACGTTCACTTGACCGCACGCACCACCGTTACTAAATCCATAAAAGAGTCTGGTTCTTACTCTTCTTCGGGGTTCCCATTAATGGAGTCATTTAAATGGAGGAGATGTTCTGTAAATTTTGGTAAATTAGAAAAAATTCATCAGCGATTACAGAAGGCTGAATCAGGTCAAAAATAACGGTGTTTGGTAAGGATTTGTCTTTTTTCAGATCAAGGTTAAATAATAGAAAAGGCTTACATGGATATTAATGAAATAATGGCTCTTCTGCCGCATCGCTACCCTATGCTGCTGGTTGATAGGGTATTAGATGTTACCAAGGGTGAACGCATCAGTGGCTATAAAAATGTTTCAATCAATGAAAATATTTTTAATGGTCATTTCCCTGGAACACCTATTCTTCCTGGAGTAATAATTTTAGAGGCAATGGCGCAAATATCCGGAGTACTTGGTTTTTTTAGCTCCGGCCTAAAAGTGGATGATGGAATGCTGTATCTTTTTGCAGGGGTCGATAAAGTTCGATTTAAACTTCCAGTAGTTCCGGGAGATCAACTATTATTGAGTTCAGAGGTTATTTCCGTAAAACGTAATATTTGGCGCTTTAGTACGACTGCAAAAGTTGGTGACAAGTTGGCAAGTGAAGCCGTATTGCTGTGTGCTTATCGATATCGAGATAATATAGAGTGATTGATTCTACGGTAATTATCGACCCGTCAGCATCGATCGGAAAAAATGTAAACATTGGACCATGGACCCTTATCGGACCCGACGTTAGCATAGGAGAAGGTTGTATCATCGGCCCGCACGTCGTAATCAAAGGCCCCACAATTATCGGTCGAGGCAACACCATTTTTCAGTTCTCTTCTGTCGGGGAGGATACTCCAGATTTAAAGTATGGCGGTGAGCCCACACGTTTATTGATAGGTGACAACAATGTTATTCGCGAGGGAGTAACGATTCATCGAGGCACTATTCAGGATTGTGGAGAGACTGTGATTGGTAATAATAACTTATTAATGGCGTATTCTCATGTGGGACATGACTGTGTAATTGGTGACAATGCTATTTTGGTCAATAACGCGAGTTTGGCTGGTCACGTGTTGGTGGGAAACTGGGCAATCCTTTCAGGTTATGTGTTGGTGCACCAGCGAGTAAATATTGGGGCACACTGTTTTATTGGTCCAGGTGCATTCATTTATCATGATGTACCTGCTTTTGTAACTGCATTCGGAAGTCCTGCGGAGCCGCGCACAATAAACCGTGAGGGATTAAAACGGAGAGGGTTTTCGTCCTCACAAATCGCGTTGGCTAACAGGGCATATAAAATTTTATACCGCCGGGGTTTGCTTGTTGGAGAGGCAATTGAAGAATTAAGCAACTTATCAGATGATAGTATTATCACTGAGTTTATTAATTCAATTCGCAACTCGACCAGAGGAATTATTCGATAATCCATGCAGGAAATCTTCTTTGCAATTGTAGCCGGCGAAGCATCTGGCGATCTATTGGGTGCTGATTTGGTTCGGTCTCTTAAGCGTCTGTATCCGACTGCTAAATTTGAGGGTATTGGGGGTCCTTTGATGCAAGCTGAAGGATTTGTGTCGTATTACGATATAGAGCGGCTCTCAATAATGGGCTTTTGGGATCCTTTTAAACGCCTCGGAGAACTGCTTTCAATGCGTCGGAACATTATAAAACGTTATAAGATTCGTAAACCTCTGGCATACATTGGAGTCGATGCCCCGGATTTTAATTTAAAGATAGAATATGAACTTCGCCTATGTGGCGTTAAAACAGTGCATTACGTGAGCCCTTCTGTTTGGGCATGGAGACAAGGAAGAATCTCTAGGATAAAGAAAGGTGTTGACCTCATGTTGACTTTATTCCCATTTGAGAGTGAATTTTACAGGCAGCATGGTATGAAAGAGCGATATGTTGGGCACCCCATTGCATCAACATTCCCAAGATTTCCAAATATGGGCCAGGCACGGTCGACTCTTGGTTTATCAGCAGAAATTCCAGTGCTCACTTTGATGCCGGGAAGTAGAGAAGCTGAGGTTAAGTTGATGGCTGAACTATTCTTTGACGTTGCGGCAACTATTTTCTCCGAAAAACAAGACTTAGTGGTGCTAGTTCCCGCCTCAAATAAATATAGGTATAAACAATTAAGCGGAATGCTAAGTCGAAGATCACAACCGTATATAAAAATTACACTGTTGGGAGCGCGGGAGGCTATGGAGGCATCTAACGTAATATTACTGACTTCTGGCACTTCTTCCCTTGAGGCAATGCTTTTGAAAAAACCGATGGTGGTGAGTTATCGTTTGGGTAGGTTGACCTTCACGATATTGTCGCTATTTGTAAAAACTCCCTACATAGCATTACCTAATTTACTCTCAAATAAGTTGTTAGTTCCAGAATTTATTCAGGACGCTGCAACTGCTAAAAATTTGACTGCGGCAGTTTTAGAACTATTTAATGGTCATCTTGAGAGGAATCTCGAGGACGATTTTCTTGCCATGCACGACTCATTGAGACAGGATTCAGGAATGCTGGCTGCGGCAGCTATAAAAGAGCTAATTCAATGACAAATGTATGGGTACCTCCAAAAGATTGTAAATATCTGGCAGGAGTGGATGAAGTTGGGAGGGGTGCTTTGGCTGGTCCAGTAGTTGCGGTTGCAGTTATTCTTCCTAAGGATGAAAAAATAATAGGTTTAGCGGATTCCAAGCAGTTGAAGGAGTCTCTCAGACTCTCTTTATATTCTCAGATAATCGATCGCGCGATATGCTACAGCGTCGGTCGTTCGGGATCGGATGAAATTGATGATGTAAACATTTTACAGGCGACATTGAATGCAATGACGCGAGCTGTCAATAATTTGAGAGTCCAACCAGATTACGTAGCTGTGGACGGAAATGTGCTACCAAAATGGTCTTATTTGAGTGAGTTTGTAATCGGTGGAGATGGATTCGTGGATTCAATCAGTGCTGCGTCAATTCTAGCTAAAGTTATCCGTGATAAAGAAATGATCGAAAATGATATCCAATATCCTGGATATGATTTTTCTTCCAATAAGGGATATGGAACCAAGAGGCACCTTAGCTCATTGAAAGATGTAGGCCCTAGCCCTATCCATAGACTTTCATTCGCCCCACTGATTAATCGATAGTTTCCAAGAAGAATTATTAGCTAGGTTAATCATATTACGAGAGACCAATTGGAGCTTGAAACATATTTAGAATTCTCATGAATCAATCTGAAAATTATTTATGGATTTAGAAGTGACTTTTGGTTAATTTGCCACTCCTAAAACACTGTTTTCGAGAAATTTTATGACAGAATCGTTCGTTCACTTGAGGTTACGTACTGAGTATTCTCTAGAGGATAGTCTTGTGCGAATAAAACCACTGATTAAAAGTGTGGTTCAGCAAAACATGCCTGCTGTAGCGGTCACTGATTTTAATAATTTTTTTGCCTTAGTAAAATTCTATAAAGAGGCTGAAGCGGCCGGTGTCAAAGCAATTTTGGGTGCAGATCTAAGAGTAATCAATCCTAATAATTTAGGAGAAACTTCTCACCTCTTACTGTTGGTGCAAAATGTAATTGGGTATAAAAATTTAACTGAAATTATTTCGTTGGCCTACAAAGAAGGTCAGCGTCAGGGTAAACCTTATATTAAGCTTGACTGGCTTAATGGAAGAAGCGAGGGGCTAATAGCTTTGTCAGGTGGCGTTAATGGGAGTCTAGGACAGGCTCTTATTTCTGGACGAAGTGATGATGCCGATAAACTTTTAAAAGAATTAGAGTCTTTCTTTCCGAATAGATTTTACATTGAGTTGCAACGTACTGGGCGTTATGGAGAGGATCAGTATATTAATGCGGCCATAAGTTTTGCTCAAACGCACAAAAAACCTGTTGTAGCGACTAATGATGTTGTTTTCATAGATGCATCTGAATTTGAAGCCCACGAGGCGAGGGTTTGTATTCATGAGGGGCGTACTCTTGGTGATCCGCGTCGAGAGAGGCGTTATTCTAATCAGCAATACCTGCGGTCAGCTGAAGAAATGTCTAATCTATTCGAAGATTTACCAGAGGCTTTAGTCAACACAGTTGAAATTGCTAAACGCTGCACCATTGAGTTACAACTGGGTCAGTCATTTTTACCCGAATTTCCGATTCCTGAAAAAATGACCCCCAGTGAATATTTTATGCACATTTCAGAACAAGGGCTTGAAAATCGGTTCGCCTCATCCTCGTCAAATCTGTCGATTAGTGACAAAAACCTCTATCGAGAGAGATTAAAAGCCGAGCTTAAAATAATTATAGAAATGGGCTTTACCGGATATTTTTTGATCGTAATGGATTTTATTCGTTGGGCTAAAGATGAGAAAATTCCAGTAGGACCTGGAAGAGGTTCCGGCGCTGGATCTTTGGTAGCTTATGCTTTAAAAATAACAGACATTGATCCCATAATGTATGACCTGTTGTTTGAGCGGTTCCTGAACCCTGAGCGTGTTTCCATGCCTGATTTTGATATTGATTTCTGCATGGATGGTCGTGACAGAGTAATTGCTTACGTTGCAGATAGATATGGTCATGATTCTGTTTCCCAGATAGTTACTTTTGGCACCATGGCAGCCAGAGCTGTCGTAAGGGACGTTGCTAGAGTACAAGGAAAATCATATTCCTTAGCAGATCGTCTGTCTAAGATGATTCCGTTTGAAGTTGGGATGACCCTTGAAAGAGCCTATACGCAAGAAAAAGTTCTTCGCCAGTGGATTGAAGAGGACTCAGATGTAGAAGAGATATGGTCGTTGGCATTGAAGTTAGAGGGAATTATAAGAAATTGTGGTAAACATGCAGGTGGTGTTGTCATAGCGCCCACTAAGATTATCGATTTCTCCCCTATATATTGTGACGAGGGAGGAGGTGCCAGACTTACTCATTTTGATAAAAATGATGTTGAAGATGTCGGTTTAGTTAAGTTCGACTTTCTTGGGCTAAGGACACTTACAATTATTGATCGGACGCTATCCATGATAAACGGGTCAAAAGGGATTTATGACAAACCACTGGTTTTAGAGAATATTCCTCTCAATGATTCAGATACTTACAAGCTAATGCAGAGCGGAGATACCACAGCGATCTTTCAGCTGGAATCGCGCGGGATGAAAGAGTTAATCCGTAAGCTCGGTCCTGATCGATTTGAGGACATTATTGCGTTGGTGGCATTGTTTCGGCCTGGACCGCTTCAGTCCGGTATGGTTGATGATTTTATTGACAGAAAAAAGGGGAGGGCAAAAATTAGCTACCCGCATCCTGAGTATCAACACCACTGCCTAAAACAATGCTTAGAGTCGACTTATGGAATAATTTTGTATCAGGAGCAGGTTATGCAAATCGCTCAAGTTATGGGTGGGTTCACTTTGGGCAAGGCGGATTTGCTGCGGCGCGCTATGGGGAAAAAAGATGTCGTTAAAATGGCGGAACAGCGAGAGAGTTTTCTAGCTGGTGCCAAACGCAAGGGATACACTGAGCGGTTAGCGTCTAATATTTTTGAACTTATGGAAAAATTCGCAGGATATGGCTTTAATAAATCGCATTCAGCAGCCTATGCATTGATTGCCTACCAGACGGCTTGGCTCAAAACCCATTATCCATCAGAGTTCATGGCAGCGAGTATCTCATCAGATATGGATAACACCGATAAGGTGGTTAGTTTTATTGAGGAATGTCGCCATCTCGATCTTGTTTTGCTTCCGCCCGATATTAATAAAGGCGATTTCCAATTTAGTGTTAATGACGAAAAGGAAATTCTTTACGGATTAGGGGCGATTAAAGGAGTAGGTGCTGGGCCGGTAGCCAATATAGTTGACTCGAGGAGAGAAGGTGGTCCTTTTCGAGATATTTTTGATTTTTGTGATCGGGTAGATTACCGCAAGGTAAATAAACGTGTTTTAGACGCTTTAATTCGATCCGGTGCTCTCGATCAGTTTAGTCAAGGCGACATAAATCATCGACGAGCAATTCTACTCGAATCTTCAGAGGAGGCTATTAAATTATCTGAACAGAATATGCATAACAAAATTAGTGGTATCTCTGATATTTTCGGTGATTCGCTCACGTCAAAGGTGGGTGCTAAAAAATTTAAAAACAATCTGGCTGTGAGGTCTTTGCATAGCAAAGAAAGATTAGAGGGAGAGAGAGAGACTCTTGGGTTATTTTTAACAGGTCACCCAATTGATGCCTATAATGATGAACTGGCAAATATGTTTGTAACACCTATTTCAAAGGTCTGCGGGAGCAACCAAATATCCTCGGTCGCGGGTTTGTTAGTTAGTACCAGAATAATGAAAAATAGGCGAGGTGATGATTATGCATTTTTGGTTTTAGATGATAGAACGGGGCGTTTGGAGGTCTCGGTTTACGCTGAGAAATATCACACATATAAACGTCTTTTTATCAAAAATCAGGTCATTGTTGTGCGTGGCAGTGTTTCTGGCGATTCTTTCACGGGAGGGCTTAAGATGGTGGCGGAATCGATACAGTCTGTGTATGAGGCTCGTTGCGCTAACGTCAAGCATATTGAAATAGTGATCGACAATAGTAAAGACAACTGGGTGATCCAGGTTGAAAATGTGTTGACGGAATACCGAGGGGGAGCTTGCCCAGTGGTAATCGATTACAGACAAAGTTTTGGCGACGCGAAACTTTGTCTTGGAGCCGATTGGAATATAAAGCCACATGATGATCTGCTGCACAAGTTACGCGATAGTTTCGGTCCAGATAGCGTCACTTTAAGATACTTCTGATAAATTGGTCGCAGTTATACATTTGACTGTAGCTATTGTCGTGAAAATGATAAGCTTACTGCTTTTGTGTTGTTTGGTTCTCCCTGATGGACTTGAATTATTTATCTTTCGAACAACCAATCGCAGAGTTGGAAGCAAAAATTGGCGAATTGCAGCTTGTTGGCAGTGGTGATGGGTTAAACATAGCGGACGAGGTTTCCAAATTAAAAGTAAAATCTCGCAAGTTAACCGACAAAATATACAGTAAACTGACGCCTTGGCAAGTAGTTCAGGTGGCACGCCATCCACAGCGGCCCCACAGTAGCGATTATATAAATAGAATCTTTACTGATTGGGATGAGCTCCATGGCGATAGACACTTTGGTGATGATAGTGCAATAATTGCAGGGATAGGTCGTCTTGATGGGCAGCCGGTAGTTGTAATCGGACAGGAAAAAGGTAGGAGCGTTAATGAAAAAATAATGCGAAACTTTGGTATGCCGAAAGCAGAGGGGTATCGCAAAGCTTTGCGCGTTATGGAATTGGCAGAGCGATTTGAAATACCGGTGTTGACTTTAATTGATACTCCGGGAGCCTATCCCGGTATTGAATCCGAGGAGCGAAACATATCAGAGGCAATCGCGCGCAATCTCGCAGTCATGTCCCGACTACGCACGCCTATAGTTTGTACTGTAATTGGCGAGGGAAGCTCTGGCGGTGCTCTGGCGATTGGGGTAGGGGATAAACTAAATATGCTGCAGTACAGCACTTATTTCGTTATTTCACCTGAAGGATGTGCAAACATTATCTGGAAATCATCAGAAAAAGCTCCGCAAGCGGCGGAGGCGATGGGGGTTACATCCGCGCACCTCAAGCAACTAGATATTATTGATGAGACTATAAGCGAGCCGCCTGGCGGGGCGCACCGAGATGTCGAAACAATCTGCAAAACGCTTAAGATGAGGTTGATAACGCAACTGGATGAGCTTCGAAAAACTGATCTCAAAATTTTACTTGATCGTCGTTATGATCGTTTGATGGGGATTGGTGCCTTGGTCGGTCGCTAACTTGTTTACTTATAGATATTTTCATATCCTACTCGAGCTTAAATGTATTGCAAGAGTTATGGCGCTTTGGTGAGTCTTTCACAATATGAAATAAAAAAGCTGTCTTCATGTTGGTTGGTTATGATGAAACTCCGTCGTGACCAAAAAAGATCTTTGCCACATTAATACAACACATAAAAAATAAGCTATTCAGCACTTTGCATGGTATTAGACATCGATATCGTTCGGGATTACAACTTAAAGAAATATTAGATTGTGAATACTCGTATGTGCCGGAATGTTGCTTTGAAAGAGAATAGCGCTGCTCGAAAATACGGGGGCGAGAGCCCACAAAAAATGTTGGACGTTCAGTAGGGCATGTGCATCCATCTTTTGCCGGTCTAGTGATGAACGTAGCGATTATTACCCTTACGCTGTTTCACTACGTTGATTGCTCGGCAGGCTGATTGTTGGTGCAGATTGGAAATATTTTCTTAAGTTTACAGATTTTTCAACTGAGACCTGCCTGCCACAATTAACTCACAGAGTATATTTAACTTGGATTATTATCTTAGTGTCACTACTATCAACCTATTGCTGGATGTCGTTAACTTTTACGATTTAAGAAATTTGTCCATGAAAATTATTGCAGACATCGATATTCCCGACCTCGAGATTTTTTTGGGCTCCGGTGATCATTTGCAGTGCACCTCGGGTCGTGAAATTACATCTGATTTTGTCCGTGATGCCGATATTCTATTGGTGAGATCGATCACTAAAGTGGATAGTCTTTTGCTCGAAAATTCAGATATTAAATTCGTTGGTTCTGCGACAGCGGGTATTGATCATATTGATATAAATTACCTTCGTGCGCGGGGTATTCATTTTTCATACGCGCCGGGGTGTAATGCCAATGCCGTGGTGCAGTATGTATTTTCGGTATTATGTCGGTTACGCAAAAACTGGAGAGAGCTTTGTGTTGGAATCATTGGTTGCGGAAATATCGGGGGACGGCTTTATCGAACTTTGAAGGCATTAAAAGTGAGGACAGTTGTTTATGACCCCTATCTAAATGAGACTCTGATCCCCGATTTAAATTCTTTGGAGAAAGCTTTAAATTGCGATGTTATCTCGTTACACACCCCATTTACTAATGACGGAAATTATCCAACATCTGGCTTAATTAATGAGCAGGGAATTAAAACTTTGACGCCTGGCAGCCTTCTTATAAATACTGGTCGCGGTGGTATTATAGACAGCCGGGCGCTTTTGGACCGACTACTGAAAAAAAATGATATAAACGTCGCATTGGATGTATGGGATTCGGAACCTAATATTGATGTGTCGCTGGCCCAAAAGGCAGATATTGCTACTGGACACATTGCTGGTAACAGTTATGAGGGTAAGCGAAGGGCGGTCGAGATACTACGGAGATCTTATCAAATATGGCGCCGTAATGATTTGGTTGAGTACAACAAAATTAAGCGTGGATCTAAGGCCATTCGTATGAAACACGCGATTGATACGATTAACGCCATTATATTATCAGCGTACGACGTCCGAGAGGATGACCTAGAGTTTAGGGCAGCCGTGTTAAATGACAAAAATGTGAGTGAGGCTTTCGACCGATACAGAAGAAATTATCGCGCTCGATATGAGTTCGCTCATTATCAAGTTACTCACGCAGGCAGATTCGGGAATGATCTCGAGGTTCTTGGTTTTACAGAACCAGGGTCATCAAGTACGAAGTCGATCTAGGAATTTTGCAAGCCTACTAATTGCCTCAGTAAGTTCTCCTTTATCAGGGAGAAAAACAAGTCGAAAATGCTGTTTTCCCGGCCAATTAAAAGCACTTCCCTGAACCAATAAGACACGCTCAGCTTTTAAAAAATCCAAAACTAGTTTTTCATCATTTAGGATTGGGTAGACATCGGGATCCAATTTTGGAAATAAGTACATAGCAGCCTTTGGCTTCACACATGTAACACCTGGAATGGATGACATAAGTTCGAACGCAAGATCACGTTGTTCTCGGAGTCGGCCGCCAGGTTTTACTAAATCGTCAATGGTTTGATATCCACCAAGAGCTGTCTGTACTGCTAGCATTGCGGGTACGTTTGCGCATAATCTCATAGACGCGAGCATTAGCAGGCCATCTAAATAATCTTTTGCACTGTCCTTTTGACCGCTTGCGAGCAGCCACCCAGAGCGGAATCCAGCAAGACGATAGGCTTTAGACAGGCCATTGAAGGTAAGGCAAAGTGTGTTTTTAACTTTTTTAGAGAGGGGAATATGTTCCTCGTCGTCATATAAAATCCGATCGTAAATTTCGTCTGCAAGAACAATAAGATTATTTTCTTCTGCAACAGTTACAAGTTGATCTAACATTTTTGGTGAGTAGATCGCTCCTGTGGGGTTGTTCGGATTTATCACGACAAGCGCCCGAGTTTTACTTGTAATTTTGCTTTCGATGTCAGTAATCATTGGCTGCCAATAGTCATTTTCATCGCATAGATAGTGCACTGGGACGCCCCCACTAATTGATGTTGCTGCAGTCCATAATGGATAATCGGGCGCTGGGATGAGGACTTCATCACCATTGTTTAGTAGGGCTTGCATTGCCATAACTATGAGCTCGCTTACGCCATTACCCATAATCACATCCTCAACGCTAATGTCCCTTATACCTAATGCCTGATAACGTTGCATAACAGCTTTTCTGGCTGAGTAAATTCCTTTGCTGTCACTGTAGCCTTGCGCTCCACGAAGATTTTGAATCACGTCATAAAAAATTTCGTCGGGTGCATCGAACCCAAAGGCTGCTGGGTTACCTATGTTGAGTTTGATGATTTTTTGGCCTTGCTCCTCCAGCAAGTTCGCATGATCAAGGACGGGACCGCGGATATCATAATGGGCATCATCAAGCTTGGATGACTTAAGAAGGACTTTTGACATATTTAACCATAAATTTTAAAAGTGACATTGTAGCGAATATCATGTTATTTGCGCGCCTATTTGAAATTTATTTGCTAAGAAACGTTGGGTTTACAGAACCTTAGCCCTCCGAGTATTAACTTTTTTGCATAAAAGTTTTTTATCAGTCATTTTTAGGACATTAATCTTTAAGTTTTGATTGAATTATTGCTCCAAAAAGGAAAAACGGTATAATTGTGGTTCGGCGAGATTTAGGCTTTACAGCGCTCGAACCTTATGGAAATAAGGCAACGAAAGTACAGTTGGTTTGATTGAACTCGACCTCTTGCCAAGTTTTAGATGTCCCGTTCGTCTAGAGGCCTAGGACACCGCCCTTTCACGGCGGTAACAGGGGTTCGACTCCCCTACGGGACGCCACTCCGCGCGGTAACATTAGCTTGTCTGCGTTTTAATACGAGGGGGTTTGAATTACTTTTAGTAAAGTATTTTCACCCCAGGCTTTCATTTTATGCCGCCTTGAAAAGTATGTAATCGTTTACCGAAAAGAGGTAGATATCTACGAAAAAAGGGGCGGTAATAACAGAAAATACAGATGCCCTAATTTCCGTAAAAAAATCCAAAAAGAGGAGGGGCAAAAAAATTATTTGATACATGGTTGCTAAATATACGTGTCTTAGCTTGGGCAATAGAGATACCTCATAAGTGTGATCAAGCCTGATAGAAGGGGGAGACAATGGAACGGAGTTCTCCAAAAGTATAAGTGACAGAACCAAATATGAGACGATATTTGAAATTTCAATAAAGAAACTATTTGTAGCAACGATGGTGCACCCTACATTAATATTAATTGTTCAGGAAATTCTAACTAAAGACAGAACCGACAATACAGGGTTTCGACTTGGTGGCATTTGGAATAATTTTAAATCTTAAGATCAGTTTTTATTTGACTAACAGATAGCATGATTATCCCTTTCGGGATTGGTTAGAAATTAAGAATATAAAAAATACAGATTCCGGTACAAGAAATATGGACAAAAGGCCCTTAGCTCTTGATGAGTGGGTTTTTGCATTTAAATATTGACTATGTACTGCTTAAAAAATCTATAATGATGCGATGTTTAACATATTTTCAGAGGAGAATATTTAAATGTGTAATGTAAAAACGCAAACAGTTGTTTCTTTAGTTTTAATCGCTTTATTTTTTAGCGGAGGTATCTTTTCGGATGAACATAAAAAAGACATTAAAACTGATAAGTCAGAAAGAAACGAAAAAAGAGGCAGTTATTTCCGCTCTTGGGACAAAAATAGTGATGGAAATTTGGATAATTCTGAATTCCTAGGAATGATACGTTCTCAACAGGGCACTCCTCCATGGGAGAGGAACCCAGACTGGACGCCTGAGTCACAAGTAGAATCTCGGATGAAAAGGCGTGATTTAAATGGCGACGGGCTTCTCTCCAAAGAGGAGTTTATGAAGCCTGTGAAGTGGGGAAAAAAAAAGTAAATAAGCCGAAGATCGTTTAATGACTAATCAAATTAAAACTTTTTTGATTCAGAATTAACTGGAAAGCCATGCTGCAAGTTTATTAAAAAAGTTCTAAAATATATGTGTCAAGTTTTTTAAACAAGTTTTAGACGATGACTAGCTCCCCAATGAAACTTACAGAAAGTATATAGTAATGGTGAATGTGCGCAGCACTTAAGACTCTGCGGGGGCTGCATTAGACAAAAGTATGTGCGGGAATAGCTCAGTTGGTAGAGCGGTACCTTGCCAAGGTACAGGTCGCCGGTTCGAACCCGGTTTCCCGCTCCATTTTTGTCCGAGAAGTCAGATAAGACACATCTGGTTATTTTTCAATCAAGGCAAAGTCCAAAGCCAAAGGTTCGTACTTGACTCTCCGTAATCTCATGTGCCTCAGCGCCGATATACCACTTTTCTTCTTCACGCACTGGATCAATAACTAAACCTAAATTATAGTTATTATTGAAAAAATCTTTTTGTGTTTTTTTATCCACACAGCTAAAAAATGCACCTAAATTGGGATGACTGTGGTACCAGCCTATTATGAGCATCTCGGCACTTAGCCCTGAGTTGGCAGACTGCCAAACTTTTGGGCTCATAGTTAAAGAGACAGCGGATGATTCATAATCCACGCTGGGGATGGCATCTCTCACGACTATTGCAAGTATCTCTTCAACTGAATCGGCACAGCCAACAATACTTCCAACGAGTAGACCGCCTAATTCAACGTTTTGATCTTGGACATGTTTCATGATTTTTTTACGAATAGCATCAGGGTATAAAATTAGTGGATAATTTTGAGCACCATTTTCAAGCGAATCAAGCTCAATTGGACACCAATCAATCTCAGCCTTCTCTAATTTTATGGTGGTAATCTTTGATTTAATTGAGGTCCACTTCATTTTAAAGAATCCAATTAATTGTGCTGATCTGCACTAGTTTTGATTTCAATCCATGAGATTTTGGTATCGCTCTCATCTTTAAAGAGTTGTTTATGTGTCGGAAAAAAATCAGGATAATTTTTAATTATCCGTTTGTACCAGTTTAGCGCATGCCGGTTTGCAACCGATGATTCGTTTAGTATGCAATCGTCATAAGTAATTATCTGAATTATTCGCCTCACAACCTGATCAAGATATTGAGATGGGAACCATCGTGTCCCTAAACAGACTTTTCCTGATGCATACACATTTGGATGATAAATCGGTGTCGAAATTTCCGCTGTGGGTTCAACATATGGATAACGGGATAGCAGCTTAATAGTTATGTCTGTCCGCTCCTGGATTTTTTTGGGATACTGAGTTGAGGGTGCCGTCGGATAGAAAAGTTGTAATTTAATTGCACAAAATCCAGTTAGCATTATGTCTTCGCCTAGTGATCCGGTTTTAGATACGATTTTAAGTCTTGGATATAAATCCCGGGCCAATTCCTCTAATCTGCTGATATCCTGTGTTAAACGGTCTGCAGATGTATTCATAAATTAGCCCGCCACAAGAACTGGTTGCACTTCTAAAACATCACCATCCCTAATAAAACTAGCTCTCAAGCTTGAATTAGACTTAATAGTCTTTCCAGAAACTGCATTAACAAGACTGTAGTCTGTATCTGTAGGCAGTGACCAGTTACTAATTGCTGCTTGAAGCACATCTTCGCCAGTGCTGTTCACTCCTAACGAGACCTCAGCTTTTTTTGAGCGGTCGGCCGTTTGGATAGTAATACTTATTTCAGACATATAAATTACTCCATCTCTATTATTGTAGTTAAGTCAATAGAATCTACCCTAATAAATTTTACTTGCAAACGTCGTCCGGAGAAATATTCCTTGAGTTCGGATACTGAAAATCGATCACGTATATCAAAGACAACGCTTTCAAACGAACACCTTGGACATACTGTATGGCTAGAATCAAATTTCTCTGCTCTGTCGAATATTATTTTGGCATCCTGTTCTGGATTACAGTTTATACATCGCATTGAGATTAAGATTGGTTCACTCGTCTCGATTAACTGATTCTTATCAGAGAAGTTTAATACTACATTGTCGATCAGAGCATTTTTGGATGTAATTACAATAGTTTTCTTTAAGTCGGCGCAACAAGGACATTGGTTATTTTTCTCAATCTTGCTTATAACAGTCTCACCGGTGAAAGAGTTCGCAAATAAGCGTGAGGAGTCCTTAAGTTTATCTTCAATAATTAATTGCAAGGCTTGTGATGCGGCGAGAGATCCTGCGAGACTGGAGGTTATAACGGTAGTAGGTATCTTTTTTTCGATGAAGGCTAAATTTCTTAGCCAGCCGCATGAATAACGCTCTTGCATACGCGCATATACTGAATTTGGTAAACTACACTCATAACAGCTTGCAGATGAATTTTTTTTGTAGGGGAAAATAGATACCTGTACGAACTTGCTGTCAATACCTGTATCGATAAAATTGCAGCCTGCAACTTTACACATAAGATTAAGTCTTATTCGGGCTTCAAAATTATCAACACATCCAATAATGCATGAATAGTTGTTCATTTGTAGTAACGAAAGGGTATCCCAGAAATCACCTTGGTGAGGCTTGACAGAGATATTTGGATTCAGTTCTGTCAGACGAAAAGCGATGATTTCTACTTTCATGCATCCGACATCTTCTTCACGGAATAGGACACTTTTGGTAAGGTTATGTATATCAATGCTATCGAAGTCAAATAGGTCAATGCTACCAATTCCCATGAGGGCAAGATTTTTTGCCACTTCGTTGCCAATTGCGCCGCAGCCGACGATTGCAATTCTACAATTTTGAACTCTTTTTTGAGGGAACCAATCTATTAAGGACTGTCTGAGATATCTTTCCATTTTTTTTTACTGAGTGCAGGATATTGCACGTATAAAATTAGGTTACTTTCACGCATAATGTTACCAGATTATTTTCGATAGGCTTATTTTTTGGACTCCATTTGATGTTTAAAAGATTAGTATTTTAAAAAAAGCTATTAATAGGAGAGCTCTCACTCCATTATTTAAAGTCAGGTAAAAAGCAGCGATCTTTTCGTATTTTAAAAAAATGTATGGGGTTAGTCACTGAAATGGAACGTATTTTGATCGATGAGCACGGAAGGGAAATCAAGCAGGTCTCGGGTGAGCTTCCGTTTGAGGTAAAGAATAAGAGCGAAACTTTGGAGGAAGTGTGGCGAAGGTTGGCCTATATTAATCATCATTTACAAGACGGTACCGCGAAGGACCTTGTGGGAGAGTTTATGCTTGAGTTAGAGCATCATCTCGAAGATAGTAGGCCAAACGGACGCTGGTTGTTTTAAAAACGTAAATGGTCTCAATGAATGCTCGCACTTTTGCGGTGATCTTGGGGTTTTCTATAGAAATCCTTATGACTGGTGAGCGAGCTAAAATCCTATATCTCTTGCCGACCGGAAATGCATGAGACAAATATATATTTTTCCGTTAGTGCTTATGGTTTTTGCCCCTCTGGGGTCATTTATCTATCTAATGGATGAGGATGATTTGAGTGCGCTCGATCCTGAAGGTGCTACATTTCCACTTGAGCCAGCTGACACTCCTGAATTTTTGTCACGGGATGCAAAAACTCAACACTCAAGGAAGGCCAAATTTATAAGAAAACGCTCAGACTTTAAAGGGCTTTCTGTCGGGTCTAACTTCAAGGTATCTGGTATCTCTAGGGGCCAAGCCTTACAATTTTCCGGATTAGTTGAGGTTGTCGAGAGACGGGCGACTTATACCCAATTCCATATTTCATTTGGAGATTCAGGTAAAGGAGTGGCCACTGTCACAGATAATTCTGTGGATATATTTCTAAAAATAAGCTCAGGAGTGTATGAGTTCTCTGGTGACGATTTCCATGGAATAGTTACTGAAGTCGAGTCGGTCACTTGGGGCGATGACATCGAGTACCCAACTGAGCTGTCTGCTGAGTATCCTGCAACTATAAAAATATTTGAGGTTGTGGAATAGATGTTCGAGTTTGGTATTTGTGTTCGTTGTTTAATTAGACTGCTGTTGAGTATTATAATAGCCCTCAACGCTTTTGTGGTCTCAGCTAGCGCACCTCCATTATCTATAAAGTGTCCTTGTTTGCTTGAGCGAGTTAATCAAACAAAGGCAGATCTATCATTTGGCCTCATCTTCAATAAAGAAATCGATCAGAGTGGAGAGCTAAATGTTAAATTCAGGATAAGCGACCAAATAGGAGGGGTGGGGCCTTATTATATTGTTGGAGAGGCTAAGGTCCCATCCATCCTATACAGAGATGGCGTGCAGCAGATAAGTGTATCAGTACCCATGTATGCAATTTCCGAGGCATATGAAGATCAATACTTCTCCATAGCACTTTTTTCTGAAGACTCAAATATCGACCGGGTCGCAATGAATGAGGATCCTCAATCATTCGCTAACCGATTTGGTGTTTTTAGCCAAACAAATAACAAAGTAGTCTTTGAAAGCCCATTACGAGCCTTGTTCACAGAAACGGGATTTAGTGTTTTCGTCGATAAATTGGTCAATTTAGATTTACGCGACGTCTCTGAAGAACTTGAGGTTATGGTGTCAGTAACAAATGGTGCAGGAAGCTTTATAAGAAAAGGCTCTGTCGCAACCACTGTGAATTACGATCACGACGGCATTGCTAATCTAACAGCTGTTGGTAATTTAACAAGGCCATTAGATAGTCATTTTCAAGACAGACCGGAATTTAGTGATGTTGTTATATGGATAAAAAGGGATGAGGCAACCTTAGTCCGTTACATTCACACTCGGTTAGATCAGACCGAATTACCAGATTTCACGTTATCTTTAAAGAACATTGACACGATTACTGATACGGACGGTGATGGGTTGTCTGATTTCAACGAAAAACTTAAGGCCATGTCATCTCACAACGCAGACAAGCATAATGAGGTTATTATTGAGGTCGCCTTTACTTATGGGGATTCGGCCCGTGTAGTAAGTTTCGGTGGGGAAGTAGGTGCTAGACTAGCACAGATAATATCAGTAGCTAACCTTTCCTTTGCAGATTCCGATTTGAATATCAGATTAAAAAATATCGGAGAATATTATTTAGGAAATGATGTTGAGATGAATGCAACTGATATTATGCATGCTCTTGAGAACCGCGATGGAATATTTACAGGCCTTGATAATTTATTTTCACGAAAACCGGATCTTATAATTCACGCTAGTTCATACTCCTCACTAGGTACAGGAGGCCTTGCGACTTTGATGGGTGCCCGCAATAATGGAATCATTAATTATGAGAATGCATATCAAAATCGATCCAATAAAGCAGCTATTAGTTTGGACGGATCATCATTAATACTTGCACATGAGATAGGCCATACACTAGGTCTGGTCCACGCGAGACGTCAATATGATGAAATCCCCGGAGGCACATTCCGGTGGTCTCATGGATACGGGGTTCATAATGATTTTGTAACGATTATGGGTTATCGGTCTGCATTTGGCGGTGCATCGCGAGTAGGTTTTTTTTCATCGCCAAATATCGCATGCGGACAAAATGCGCTGCCATGTGGTGTCGCACAGGAAGATTTCCTTAGAGGTGCAGATTCGGTGAGCTCCGTCAAGATTACTGCCAATCAAGTTGCAGCGATATCTAATGGATTTTCACCACATATTGAGATTATTGGGAACAATTTCACAACCGTGAGGAATGTTGATGAATTTTTATCGCTCGGAGCCTCGGCTTTTGATCCGGAAGATGGTGAGATTAGCGGATCTATTAGAAAAAGTTTAAGAACCGTTGCTTTAGCGACCGGTAATTATAATTATGAGCAGATTTATTCGGTAACTGATAGCAACAAAAACACGTCACAGGTCATCAGGCTAATTAACGCGCCAACCGAATTAGACACTGATGGAGATACAATCTCCGATTTTGATGAGTTAGTTATTGGTACTGATTTCCAGCTGGCTGATAGCGACGGTGACGGGGTCGAGGACAACATTGATGAAATGCCAACCGATGCTGGTGAGGTCATTGATACAGATCTGGATGGAATGGGCGATACTACGGATACCGACGATGATGGCGATGGAGTCAGTGATCATCAAGAGATAATAGATGGTACGAATCCTCTAGATTCGCTCGATTGTAGTGTATGCCCCGACTCAGTCTCTGGCCACATTTATGACTGGAAGAGTCATACTTTAATGGAGGCAGTAGACCTTACTCTTACTGTAACGAGCGAGAACGTAAATAATCCAAATTGGGAGACAACTTCTTCTACTGAACTTGGAAATTTTACTTTTGAAAGAAAATTTATCGGTTCCAACGAATTAATTGCGGAACATCAGACACGATCAGAAGACTATGACAATAATATCACATCCTCTGATGCGTTAGCGGCACTGAAGATCGCGGTGGGTATCAACCCAAATCCTGACCCTGATTCGGATGGGCCTCTGACGCGATTGCCGGTTTCTCCGTACCAATATATCGCAGCTGATGTCAACAGGGACGGCCGTGTGACTTCTGCTGATGCGCTTACAATTCTCAAGATGGCGGTCGGACTAGAATCGAGCCACACAGCAAGGTGGATTTTCATTGATGAAAAACATAATTTCTGGGACGCGTCCTCGAATTCCGGTGTCGGAGGTTTTGTCACTAAAGCTAGTGACGTGAGCTGGAGCGATGAGGTCATAAAGTTTAATTATCCAAACCGTAATGTAATAAACCTCGTTGGTGTGCTAGTCGGTGATGTTAACGCCTCGGTAAAATTATCCGGATTAAATAGTCTTTCTGACGATTATTTTTTTTCTCTGTCACAAGAACAAAGTTCTTCTGTTGCCCAATGGGGGATAAGGGATCCAGATATAGAGGTGTCCATGCCGACGAGTATTTGGGAGCCGGGAGTCTTTGAGGCGCATCAAAATCTTGCTCAAATTTGTAAGAGTCCAAGACCAAGCGACTTGGTAGGCACTATAGCAGATGAAAATAACTGGATACGTTCCTGGTCTAACGACACTTACCTCTGGTATGACGAGCTTCCTGACATAGATCCGAGCAGCGTGGACAGTAATATTGAATATTTCAATTTGATGAAGACCGATGGTTTGACACCCGCAGGCAAGCTCAAAGATCCGCCAGGGTATCACCACACAATCCCAACAGAGCAGTATTTATCAGAAGTTGCTGGAGCACCGACATATGGCTATGGAATGGAGCTCATGTTTTTTAATCCGCCACAAACACGACGTATTTTTGTAATCTTTAACCAACCAGGGACTGCGGCTTTTAGTAATGCTGTTGATAGGGGAACAGAAATTTTGTCTGTCAACGGAGAGTTGGTAGCTGGTGGTGATCAAGACATTATTCTCCAGGGTTTAAATCCGACTTCTCTTGGCGCCACTAGTAACTTTTTAGTAAGAAGTTGGGGGTCTAGTGGCACAAGAAATGTAATCATGCAGAGCGAAGAGATTCCCCAAAACCATGTGATGCGGAGGGCATCCTTCAATGTGGAGAACTCACTGGAGGCTCAAGCCACTCGAGTGGGATATCTGTTGTTCAATGACCATTCAGTTCACTCAGAGGGTGAATTAGTTGAGGATTTTTCGTGGTTAGTGTCACAAAATATTGATGAGCTTGTTCTGGATTTGAGATATAACCGCGGAGGCTTGAGTTATATTGCTAGCCAAGTTGGATATATGGTTGCCGGTGAGTCGAGCTTGGGGAAAGTTTTTTTGAGATATACCTTTAATGAAAAGCATCCTATTTTTGATCCAGTAACAGGAGGTTTAATAAGTGCCTGGAACTTTTTATCTCAGACTTACGGTGATCCAGCGGTCACTGGACTGTCATTAAACCGACCATTGCCAGCGCTTGATTTATCGAGGGTATTCATTCTTGCGGACAGAAATACCTGTTCCGCAAGCGAGTTGATAATCAATGGTCTGAGGGGTATTGGAGTAAAAGTTGTTCTGATAGGTGGTGGGACATGTGGTAAGCCTTACGGAGGTTATTACACAGATAATTGCGGTACTACTTACTATACAATTCAGATGAAAGCCGCTAATGAGGCTGGTTTCGGAGATTATAGTGATGGGTTTATACCAACTTTGGGCCGCGATTCTGGCGAATCAGAGGTAAGTGGATGTTTAGTTGACGATTTCCTCGGAAACCCATTGGGTAGTCGAGATGAACATATGCTCTCGGCGGCACTTCACTATGTTGCGAATGGTAATTGTCCGAATAAAGCAACTGACACTTTCCAAAAGTCGGCATTCTTGGGGAGACTGGGTAAGGGGCAACGAATGGATTCTTCGTTCAGAGGTTCAATTATGAATATACCCCCCAACCACACGAAAGCAACGTCTGCAGAAGCAAGATAATTCTTAGATGAATAATATTTCAACTTTTGCATCGAAGACTTCCACTATAAATACGCTCATAAGGCCTCATCTTAAGAGTTTGTATCGTTATGCGTTCAGATTATCTGGACATAAAAGCTCGGCGGAGGACTTAGTGCAAGATACCTTGCTTTATATTCTCGAGCATCGAGATAAATTTATGAGTCTTGATCCTGTTAAACCTTGGATGATGCGCTGTCTTTATCATCGTTTCGTAGATAATTATCGACGCTACAACCGATATGAGCCAATATCGGAGGCACATCTGGAATCATTGAAGACCCAGGAAGATTTAACCGAGACCGCTTTTTTTTCGGCGCAAATACGAACATTCATCGGTCTTTTGAAGCCGGCGCAGCGAACAGCTGTTACTTTGTTCGATATCGAAGGCTATACAATATCAGAGATCTCAAGGATATTAGAGCTTCCGGAGAGCACCGTGAAATCGCATCTTGCACGCGGACGCAAAATCATAAAAGAAAAAATAAGAGTGCAACTTTTTTAATTCAATGATCGTTATAGTAATGAGGTGAAGATATTATGGCTTCGAAGGATTTACAAGAGCAACTAGATTTCGATACTTCGGGATCGCAGACTTTTTTTGAAAAAGTTGTAAGGGAAAATATTGGTGATGATTGCCGCAAGGAAATTGATTTGCATAAGGGTTATGTGTCTGGTGCAAAACACCTAGCGAGAGATTCAGAGGGGCTAGGTGACTTGACGCATCTTTTGGTGGCGGCCCATACCGAATTTGAGAGTCGACAGGGCGCTGGTATTGCAGCATTTTTTCGAAATCATGGCGCGGTCGCTGCTGCATTCATATTTGGAATATGTTTTTCGGGTGTTTTTTCTCTTTTCGGTGTTTCGGGGCAAGATTATCATCCTTGGCAGTCCAATGTGTTTGAGGTGACTATAGTCATTGAATCTCCATCGGATCTAGAAGAGGCTACAATTGCATTTGACTTTCCTGAGGGAGTTCAATATGTGGGGGAAAATCTGAACGATTCGGTGGTTATAGACACCGATATCATGGAAGGGGCGAATGAGTTTGTGCTACCTCTAAAAATCTCTAGGGAGAATGCTGAAAATGAGTCATTCAGCTTTGATGCTATTATTGCCCACGGAAACACGTTTAAGCCATTCACCTTATCACTCAATAGAAAACAGTTTTTTGAGTCCCCAAGAGTCTAAACATATTGGCAACCGTGACACACACGTTTTGAAAGGAAATTGAAATGAAAACATTATTATCGATAGCGCTAGTAGCATTTTTTGTTTGCCCTTTGGTCTATTCGCAGGGCCCTTTGGAAAAGGTAAAGATGGATGTTATGGGTCCGAAGGATGGGAAGCTGAAAAGACGAGTCAAGGTTCCGGTGCGTCTTATTATTGATCACATGGTAGAGAATGGTGCCATAACGCAGGAGGAGATTGATGCCAGCAGGGCCGAGGGTACCGACCTTCGTCGACAGCTCCATGATGCTCGTAAAGCTGGGGACAAGGATACTGCCCGTCAGATAAAGGAGCAAATGAGGGTGCGAAGGTCTGAAATGAGAGCGGATCACAAGAGATATCTGGAAGAAAATAATGATTTGCGACAGCAAATTGACGATATGAAGGCCGCCGTACGAGAGAAAAGGCGGGAAAAAAGGATGGAGCGACCTTTGAAGGAACGCAAGG